>Ga0115012_10000109_pt1 | contig 47410 bp, 35 predicted proteins | sample TroAtlMetagenome_FD_88706 | JGI IMG/M metagenome (GOLD analysis project Ga0115012, IMG submission 88706) | Marine eukaryotic phytoplankton communities from Atlantic Ocean - Tropical Atlantic ANT10 Metagenome | ecosystem: Environmental > Aquatic > Marine > Oceanic | place: Tropical Atlantic... | reverse complement strand
GCCAGACCTTCCCGAAGGGCGAGTTTAAAATGTCCGTACTCTTTGTTGTGTCACCTTGATGTAGAACCACTATACCTGCGGTAACACGCCGCGATTACGAACATTTTAAATCTCGCTGAGTGGATAATCATCTATGCGGACTGGTATTATTAAGCCCCAGGTTGAAAATCAAATGCAACCATTTGAAAAGGAAAAAATGGAGTCGATAAGAATAAGGCCAAAAAATAGAGGCCCAGAAACGCGAAAGGTGCTGCAATTGCAACACCTTTCAGACTCGTTACTTAACCCTATATTAGTAGAGTTTTACGCGACGTGCGTTTTCACGAGCTAGCTTCTTAAGATGACGCTTCTTAGCGGCAGCTTTCTTGCGCTTGCGTTCCCAAGTTGGCTTTTCGAAGAATTCACGACGACGAACTTCAGAAAGAACACCTGCTTTTTCACAAGAACGCTTAAAACGACGCAGCGCCACATCAAACGGCTCGTTTTCTCTAACTTTAACGATAGGCATTAAACACTCACCTCAAAACTTTTACTGTGTAAATCCGGGTAAAATTGTGCGCTAAAAAGGCCACCCGGGTTAAAAATGGTGCGAAATTCTAATCATATCTACAGAGAAAGTAAAGGATGAATTGCCAAAAAATAGCCAATATTGTGCATTTACCGTTCATTTACCTGTTCACTGGCATTCCATGAATGCAGGATTAAAGGTAAACTCTGCGCTCGTTAAGCACCGTGTTGTTTAACTCGGCTTGTATAAGCGCCCTTTTCAGAATGTTTTCTTGCTCAATTCCCTTTTGAAAAATGAGTGATCAAAAGTGTGGAATCAGATGATCCTGACTAGGGTAGTGTTATGATCGCGGCGGGATCATAAAGATGATCGCATCAGATCGCCAGAATTATTTTCTCAGTTTTTGATATTTGCTTAGTCATTATGGTTCTCAACAATTGTGTGAACACGTGTTGTGATAAAAAGACGACAGCAAATCCAAAAACGAAGCATTGAAGTTAGTAGTAAAAGGGTTACTCCCCATGCGTATTTTAGGAATAGAAACATCTTGTGACGAAACTGGCATCGCCGTTTACGACGATGAAAAAGGGTTGCTGTCGCACGAACTATATAGCCAAGTAAAGCTGCACGCAGACTACGGTGGTGTTGTGCCTGAACTTGCGTCACGGGACCACGTGAGAAAGATCATTCCTTTAATTGAAAAGGCTATGGAAGACGCTAACACCCAACCATCAGAGATCGACGGCGTTGCTTTTACCCAAGGCCCCGGTTTAGTGGGCGCATTGTTAGTGGGTTCGTCTGTCGGGCGTTCATTGGCCTACGCGTGGAATGTGCCTGCAGTGGGCGTTCATCATATGGAAGGGCATTTATTAGCGCCTATGCTTGAAGACGACGCACCTGAATTTCCTTTCGTTGCTTTATTGGTTTCAGGTGGCCACTCAATGCTAGTTAAAGTCGAAGGCATTGGTCAATATGAAGTACTTGGTGAGTCTATTGATGATGCCGCTGGTGAAGCCTTTGATAAAACCGCCAAGTTACTTGGCCTTGATTACCCAGGCGGCCCTCTTTTAGCAAAATTGGCTGAAAAGGGAGAAGCGGGACACTATAAGTTTCCTCGCCCGATGACCGACAGACCAGGACTAGATTTCAGTTTCAGTGGTTTAAAGACCTTTGCGGCGAACACCATTCGCGATGCTGACCTAACCGGTGGTGATGCTGAGCAAATAAAAGCGAATATTGCCTACGCGTTTCAAGAAGCAGTAGTTGATACGCTTATTATAAAATGTAAGCGAGCATTAAAGCAGACTGGTATGAAGCGTTTGGTTATTGCTGGCGGCGTAAGTGCAAATACAATGTTGCGCAGTGAGATGAAAGCCCTGATGCAAGAGCTAAAAGGAGAGGTGTTTTATCCTAGCTTAGCGTATTGTACAGACAATGGTGCCATGATTGCCTATGCGGGCATGCAGCGTTTGAAAGCTGGGGAAACCTTGGCCTTGTCTTCACAAGCCAAGCCGCGCTGGCCCCTTGATACTTTATCGGCGATTTAGGTATTCATAAAAAACCGGTAATTAGGCGCCACACCTCGTTGTAAACGCTACTATGTCTTCCCTACGTTCACTGGGGAAATATTGAGCATAGCAAGCAGGTAAAACAAAAAAGCATAAATAAAAGGCAATGGGAGCGCATTCCATTGCCTTTTGTTTTACTAAAATGAACATTGAGTAAGGACGTTAACCACCATGCGCTTAGCAACAGACGGAACAAAACAAAATGCACCGCTATTCTATTTAGCATTGTCGTTATTTATTTCGCTTACCTTTGCAGCGCTCACTGCGTCCAATGCATTTGCATCAAGCAAAGCACCCTTGAATGACTTTGTAAAAGGCCTGAAGCAAGAGCAGCAAGATCAGTATGTCGTGCTCATTTCTCTTGATGGATTTCGCCACGACTATATCGAATTACACAACGCGCAACACCTTGGTGCTATTGCAAAGAAAGGGGTAAGAGCGTCGTCTATGACCCCTGTTTATCCTTCAAATACTTTTCCCAACCATATTTCACTGATCACTGGGTTATTACCGAAACACCACGGCATCGTGAACAATCGATTTTTTGATAAGTCTCGCCCAACGAAAGAAGGCTACGCGCAGTACAAGTTGGGTTACGGCGGCATGGACAGCACGTGGATTACGGCGACGCCGCTATGGAACTTAGTGGAATATCATGGCATGAAGGCAGCTACCTTCTTCTGGCCAGAGTCTGATTCACGCATATCAGGTACCTTGCCTAGCTACTTCTATCACTACTCTAAATACGCCGATTACCAGCAGCGGGTAGATCAAATTATAACTTGGTTGAAACTGCCTGAGGTGTCGCGCCCTCGCTTTATTGCGGGTTATTTCTCGCTTACCGATTCGGTTGGACATGATGAAGGACCTTTTGCCGACAAAACCAATGATGCGGTGCAGGAAGTGGATGCGCTTATTGGTCAACTTTATGAACGCATTAACGCATTAGATTTGCCGGTAAACTTGGTGGTGGTGTCGGATCACGGCATGACACCCATTGATGAAAGTCAGCTTATAGAAGTTGAGTCTTTATCTATACCTGATAGCTTCATTATTGAAAATGAGGGAGCGCAAGTCCATCTTTACGCCAAAGCGGGCGTGAACGATAAACAAATCACCGAAGAAACAGAACGTCTTACCCATATAGCCGAAAACCGTTACATTGTGCTTAACGATACCCAGCGCGCTGAGCGACATATGGAAGTGGGAAATAGAACCGGCGATATTATTATTGAGATAGCCCCGCCAGCACGCTTTAAAAACGCCAACAGCATGCATATTAGTAAAGGTGGGCATGGCTACATGAACACGCTGCCTGATATGGGGGCGACGTTTGTAGCAGTGGGACCTGCGTTTAAAACCAATACCACCCTACCTGTGTTTAGCAACCTGGAGGTTTATCCTGCGTTGGCCAAAATACTTGGCATTGCGCCGGTTACGCCGATAGATGGTAAGTTAGATGTGCTGGAAAAGGCGCTTACTCTTTAACTTTTCCCTTATCCCATACTTTACTTTCATTGCCCGCTAAAAGACGGGCAATGTTGTCTTTGTGGCGTAGAATGATAAGCAGCGAAAGCATTGCCACGGGCACGGTATATAAAGGCTTAATCAAAAATGTAAATAACGGCGCAAGAGATACTGCGATAAGCGCGCCCAATGAAGAATAGCCCGTAAGAAACACCACTACTACCCAACTCAAAATAAGCAAACCTGCTAAATCGAGGCCTATTGGGAGCATAGCGCCAAACGCAGTGGCGACGGCTTTTCCACCTTTGAAACCAAAATAGAGCGGAAAGATATGCCCCAAGCACGCGAAAATAGCAATGACGCCTAACATGATTGGCTCTATGCCCAGAAAGTAACTGCCGTAAACGGGAATAGTGCCTTTTAGTATATCCATGACAAGCACGAGGAGTGCTGGAACACGACCGCCCAGTCGATACACATTGGTAGCACCTGGGTTTTTAGAGCCGGCGGTTCGTGGGTCTGGTAAACCAAACAGCTGGCTTATAACCACAGCACTTGAAAGTGAACCGAAAAGATAGGCAACAGCGATCATCAAAAGAGTTAGCGAAATCATTTTGTCATTCTAATTATTAAAAATATTGCCTTTTATTACGTTAAATTTGGTGTGTGCAAGTTCAATGGGCTTTAGTCGCATTAAATTGTGAAACCTTGGTTGCTCCCAGTTGTCATACAGCGGTATAGTTGTGCCACACAAGCGTAAAGCTACTCCATCCAAACGCGATATACCACCGTTTACCAGCAATATGTGGGTGAAAGCGCAGTAGTAAGACCAGTAGTAGGGCCAATATAAACGGCGATAAACTGGTTTGATAACAGTACAAGATGAAAAATTCCATGGGAAAAATTTATATAACAGGGCTTGAAGTAGACACCCTGATTGGTGTTTATGATTGGGAGCGAGTAAGAACCACCCAGCTACTTCTTGATGTAACACTTGATGTTGATTTAAGCGCTGCGATGCAAAGCGACGATGTTGCAGACACTGTAGACTATGCAAAAGTGGCAGAGTGTATTGTAGAAGTAGGCAAAGAAAGCACATTTGAGCTACTTGAAGCTCTAGGTAATAAAGTGATGGACGCCGTTCTTGATAATTTCACCGTTGCGTCAATAACGCTTAAAATTGTTAAGCCTAATATCCTTCCCAATGCGCAAACGGTTGCTGTTGAAATGCGTAAAGAGCGCAATTAATGTCACAACACACCATCTTAATCAGCATTGGCTCTAATATTGAACGTGAGCATTACACCAAGCAATCTTTAGTTGCCCTGAAACAGCACTTCTCTGATGTTACAGTGTCCTCGGTCTACGAGAGCGAAGCGGTGGGCTTTAACGGCAGCCCTTTTTATAACGCCGCTGCTCGGGCGACGACGTCAAAAAGTATTGAGGAAGTGTGCGCAATTCTTAAAGCCATTGAAAAAGACAATGGCAGGGTGCATACAGACAAAAAATTCTGTGCCAGAACCCTTGATCTCGACTTGCTTACCTATGATAGTAAGGTGACCACAACCCCTGTGGTTTTACCTCGCGAAGAGATTTGCTACAACGCGTTTGTGCTTTGGCCGTTAGCTGAACTTGTTCCCAACGACATTCACCCTGAAACGCAAGAAACCTATGCCAAAATGTGGCAAAACTTTGATAAACAGAAACAGCAATTATGGCCGATTGACTTTACTTGGAGTTAAGCAAAGGAATGACACTTTTTGAAATTATTATTTTAGCAATTATTCAGGGCGTTACTGAATTTCTTCCTATCAGCAGCTCTGGACACTTGTTGTTGCCCGCTGAACTTTTTGGTTGGGTAAGTCAGGGCTTAGCGTTTGATGTCGCCGTTCATGTGGGAAGCCTGCTTGCGGTTATGATCTATTTTCGTCAAGAAATCGCTCAGATGACCGTAGCTTGGGTAACACAAGGGTTTAGCAAGCAACAATCTACCGACAGTAAGCTTGCTTGGTACGTTATTGTGGCAACTATTCCAGCGGTTATTATTGGCTTTTTAATGAAAGGCTGGATAGAAGAAAACGCACGTACGGCGCTGGTAATAGCGGGTACCACTATTATTTTTGGTTTGCTGCTATGGTACGCCGATGCCACTGCAAAACGCGAACAAGAGCTAGAAGGACTGACACTTAAGCAAGCCATCTATATCGGGTTAGCCCAAGTATTGGCACTCATTCCTGGCACATCTCGCTCAGGTATTACGATGACCGCAGGTTTGATGTTAGGCCTTAAGCGCGAAGCGTGTGCACGCTTTTCCTTTTTGCTGTCTATTCCAGTTATTTTAGGCGCGGGGCTTTTGGCCACTCTCGACCTGCTTAATGCCAACGAAGCGGTAGACTGGTATGCGTTGCTTTATGGCGCGGCGTTTTCATTCGTAAGCGCCTACCTTTGTATCTATTTGTTCCTAAGCTGGATATCGCGTATCGGCATGCTGCCTTTTGTTATCTATCGCTTGGCGTTGGGCGTAATACTACTGTGGTTTGTTTTCGCTTAAGTAAAGAAAAAGGGCGCTATTCTTCGTATGAGGGGTCTTCGTATGAGGGGGTTATTCGCATGAGAATGTGCCCCAGCGCCGCACAAAAGCACTTAATTTTTAATTATGTTCGCAGGCAAATGTTTTAACACCGCTAACATAATTGGTAATCACCTAATTGGTAAGGGAAGTGAGATATGGCAGAAACAATATTTGACAAAATCATCAGCAAGGAAATTCCAGCGGACATATTGTACGAAGATGAATTGGCGCTGGCGTTTAAAGATATAAACCCTCAGGCACCGACTCACTTTCTGGTTATTCCGAAAAAGCAAATTGCAACGGTAAATGATATAGCCGAAGAAGATCGCGAAGTGGTGGGGCACTTGTCATTTGTTGCAGCAAAAATTGCAAAGGAGCAAGGGTTTGCTGACCAAGGCTTTCGTACGGTAATGAACTGTAATGAATACGGTGGTCAAACGGTATATCACATTCACCTTCACGTGTTGGCAGGCAAACCGCTAGGCTGGCCTCCTTACACTGAAAATATGAAGCAACACGTAGAGTAGCGTGGAAAGATAGGAATACAAAAATGCCGCCCTTGATAGTTATCTCAGGGCGGCATTTTTATTTTATGAGTACAGTACTTACTTAGTCAGCAAGCCCCAGTACTTTCTTACCTTGGTTGAAGTGAATATCAACTGGAATGCTCGCTGCCTCTAGGCGCGCTAAATCTGAAGCAAGATCGGGTTTAATTACACCCATAGTTTCTACTAGCTTCGCTACGCCATCGTAATCGCCGTCACCTTGTAATGTAAGGATTAGTTCAGATAGTGCTTCTACTGCGGCGCCCATCTTCTCCATATTTACGCGATACATGCCGTCTTCTGTTTTCTCGAAGGCGCCTTGCTGGGCAAAGAAGTTAAAGCGGATCATGTTCGCTTTTCCGTGTGCAGAACTTGCGCCGAAACGCACAGAACGGAAAATGCCAGCCATAAAGGTAACGTAATAATCTTCTAGTGTACCTTCAGTGATTTCACCTTTTTCAAGAAGACTTTGTACCATGTACAAACCTAGAATATCCGCTTTGCCTTCTTCAAGAGCTGACGCATGCTCTTTAAGTGCTCCGCGCACAGTCCCTGAACCATCTAGGGTATTCTTAATCCCTAAACCGTGTGCCACTTCATGAAACATGGTGTTCGCGAAAAAGGCGTCAAACGTAATGTGTTCACGTTGCTCTGGTACAATTAACGTATCCGCAATAGGCACCAAAATAGTATCGAACTTTGCACGCATTGCGTTTTTAAGCTGCAGGCGGCGGGTACCTTTTTCTAGCTGTACTCGCTCGTCATTGGGCAAGTTAATTGCAATGGTCTTACTGCCTGCATTAGAGTGGCCGGCATAATAAATAACATCATAAGCGTTAAGGTCTGCATCAGAACCTGGCATTTCCGCTTTATATGCCTCAGCAACCGGAAGGCCTTGCTGTAACTCAGGTAAGAAGGCCGCGTATTTAGCTAGCTTTTCACTCCATGCTAAATCTTTAATGAGTACATAGGCTTCAAACGCTGCGCGATAGCCAAAGAGCTGATCTTCGTAGCTTTCAATAGGACCGATAACCAGCTCAACAGGGTTGGTTTTCATATCCATCCACGCCATGTCAGAAGCCAGGTAGTCGTTTGATAGTAGGGCTTCAGAACGCAGCTGCAAATATTGTTTAAAGCTTTCATCTTCAGCAAGCTCTGACGCTTTTTTAAGTAAGTCAGACGCCTTCATTAATTCACTCTTAAAGGCTTCAGAATAAGGCACCGAATAAAGGTTGCCCGCTTCATCGCGCTTCACCATGGAATAAAGGCCTTGTTTGTCGCCAAAATCTGCCGTGGCAAATTCCTCTTTTTCCATATCATGGGGGTAGAACTCAGCGCCCAGCGCTTTGTCTTCATAGCCACTTAAAAAAGGCGTATCGCCATTTAAGCGATCCCAAGGGCCATAGTTGATCGCTGCAAAGTGACGGACCTTTTCGTCGCTAATTGATGAAAGAAATGCATCTTTATCTTCAAAGAACGCTTGTTTCCAGAACAAGTCGTCCATGATTTTCGATGCATCAATTAACAGTGAAAGCATTTTGTGTTGATTGTCACTCAGGTGTGACAAATCGCTGGTAAGATCTACGCCGTGATAAATAGACAAGCGAGACTCATCAACAAGTAAGGTTTGCTCGGAAGCGGTTTCAGGCTTTGCTGTCTGAGTTGGTGTTGTATCGGCGCTTTTGCTGCACGCGGTCAGCATAAATAAACCCGCTACTGCAGCTGCAATAGGAGAATAAGTTGTAATTGTTTTTTTCATAATGACTCTTACCGTGTGGTTTAACCGCATTGATTTACAGTATGCGGGGCGGTGAATAGATAGCTCACTATAGCTATGCTTTTGATTTAATACAAAAGTATGAAAAATATTTGCTTAATATCAATAGTGGTTTGCTACCAGTTGACTATACTTTAAAAAAAGCTCTGGTGGTTCTACCGTTGCTAATAATTCGCATCGACACTGTATTTTTTTAGTTGGTCGAAACTAAAGAGCTACTATAGTATGGTGATAGAAATACCATAATAAAACAATAAACGGTTTGTATTTTAGCGTGAAGCATAGAGGCCTATGTAAGTTAACGCACGGAATGCAACGCACAAACATCGAATCTATTTTAGTCATCAGTTTTGCTGGTGGTCGAGATGATTAACTGGTAAAGCAACCTATCGCCTTCACGAGGCTATTTGGAACTTTCTAAGGGTAGAAATATGTCTACACAGAACGCGCTTTCAACCATTTTGGTTGAAAAAATTAACAATGACACACTCGTCCTTCCCACGCTTCCTGCTATTGCATTGAAAGTCCGCAAAGCGGCAGACGATCCCGATATTAACTTAAACGCGATGGGTGATGTGATTGGTCAAGATCCATCACTTAGCGCAAGAATGATCAAAATTGCGAACAGTGCTTATATGGGACGTAGCGTAAAAGTTACTTCTATCAGCCAAGCGGTTACACGAATTGGTTTACGCCAAATTAAAAACATCTCTACTGCACTCGCTATGGAGCAATTATTCGTCTCTAAAAACGATGTAGTTGCACGCTATTTACAACAAGAGTGGGCAAATACAGTTAATATCGTGGCTAACTCTATGGCGGTGCTTCAGCTTTACATAGCGCGTACCAAAAAGCGTGAAATGAGCATGGATACCATGACACTAGCGGCACTGGTTCACAACATTGGTGTTCTGCCTATTTTGACCGAGGCTGAGCGTCACCCTGAAGTCTTTGCGAACCCTTCATTCCTTGAAGTGGCAATCGATAAATTAGCTGGCCGTATTGGTGCAAGCATTATGACAGAGTGGGGCTTCGGAGAAACCTTCGTTAATGTTTCAAAAAATTGGAAAGACCTAAGCTACATGCCAGAAGAGTTAACCTACATTGATTTCGTTCGTGTTGGCGCTGCAGTTTCAGGTGCGGTAGACAGTCAAAAAGATGCGATCTTAAACTTAGCTATTCAGCGCGGTGTGGTTGAAGATATGGGCGAGCTTCACTCTGATGAGTTTGAAGAGCTTGCAAGCGCAGCGAAGCAGATCTTCTTGTAACTGTTTTAAGCTAAAAAATACTGCAAAGGCCGGTACTGAAGCATAACTTCAGTACCGGCCTTTTCGTTATGAAAAGCTGACAATGAAACAGCATAAAGCAAACAAATGCTGCTACGCGCTAACAGGCTTCTTTTGAACGTAAAGCAGCAATAAACCTAATCCTAATCCCCACACCGCTGAAGTCATGGAATATAAACTAAATCCTGACGCCGTACACAGCATGGTAAGCAACGCAGGAGCCCTGTGGTGCTCTACTTCCATGGCGCGAACCACCGCTCCTTGCAGCGTAGCTAATAGGGCTAGTCCAGCAAGCAGATGAATAATGATACTGGGCATACTCACAAATAGCGCAACGACCACAGACGCTAATAACCCCATGAACAAATACGCCACCCCCGCTGCTATAGCGGCTTTATAGCGCTGCGACTTTTCATCATCCGCTTGCTCGCCCATGCATAGCGCTGCCGTTATCGCCGCTAAGTTAAAGGTAAAACCACCGAAAGGTGCTAATAAGGCTTGAACAATGGCAATGCCTGACAAAATGGGTTTGTGGTCGGGCGTATATCCATGGGCGTGATGAATAGCTATGCCTGGCAAGTTTTGAGAAAGCGTGGTGATAAGAAAAAGGGGAAATGCTAATCCAATGGCAGCACTCAGTGAGAAAGTGGGCGTTACCCAAATAGGCTCGGGCAGGGTGAATATTGATGGCAGCCCTGGTGAGTCGCTTGATAGAGCAACCACACCATCTGCACTACTCATAAACAAGCTAATGGTCACCGACATGATCAGCAACAACAGCATAAGATAGCGGGGAAATAGTCGGCTTCCTACTAAATAAGCCGCGATAAATAACGCAACTAAGTACGGTGCGTCATTAACATCACTGAATATCGCAAGGCATATAGGTAAGAGAATGCCGGCCAAAAGCGCCGATGAGATTGCAGGGGGAATCCGACTTATTTGTTTGAGCAGGCTACGGCTTTGCGCAGTTACAAGAGAAAGCAAGGCACATAGTATAAATGCACCAATGGCTTCACTTAAACGGTAGTCACCGATACTGGTTAACAAAAAGGCCGCGCCAGGGGTAGACCAAGCGGTAACAACGGGCAGTTTGGATAGCCACGAGAACAGAATGCAGGTAATGCCCATACCGAGCCCAAGCGCCAACAACCAACTCACTACCATGTCGTCGCTGGCGCCGGCTTTACGCGCTACATCAATGATAATGACAACAGAACTACTGTAACCTACTGTAACCGCGGTTAGCCCTGCGCTGATATGACTTAACTTCCACTTGCTCATGAAAACCCTCGTGATGGAATTTCGATTTGGAATCGACCGAGCGATGAAACACGCTTTTAGTGTCTATCGAATGTGCTACTCTACCTTTTTGTGCGCTATAACGTACAATAGTTAACTTAACATCTGTGCGTTATAGCGCACAACTGCTTTATTAAACTCAGCGTCAAAATAAAAGGCCTTCATTACATGACAAAAGCAAATGCGCAGCCTTCTGCTATTTCAAGAAGTATTGCACAGCACCTGCAGTCTGTTCGTAAAGCTCGGGGGCTTTCCCTTGATAAAACCGCGCAGTTGACGGGAGTGTCTAAAGCCATGTTGGGGCAAATAGAACGAGGCGAGTCTAGCCCCACAATCGCTACCTTGTGGAAGATAGCAACCGGTCTTGCGTGTTCTTTTTCTTCTTTCTTGTCAGGTGATGAAACCGCACCTACGTCTCAACATGCCGATAACAAGTTCGCTAACGACCCAAACGTAACTATAAAAACGCTATTCCCGTTTAACTCATCCACCCAGTTTGAAATGTTTGAACTATGCTTAACGGACTTTCATGAGCAGCACTCTTCGGCGCATCAAATAGGCGTCACCGAACATATTCACGTACTACAAGGAAAGTTAGGGGTTTTGCAAGATGGTCAATGGCAAACCTATCAAGCGCAAGAGCAGTGTATATTACGCGCAGACCAGCCCCACGGTTATCGAGATGAAGTAGGAGAAACGCGCTTTATTGTGGTCATTCACTATCCCACTTAAAGCGGTTGGGCAACTTTCTTGCAAAAGCTAGGAGAAAGGCTAGGAAAAAAGCTAAGAAGTATTTGCGCTAAATGACGGTTGCCAGTTCAAACAAGCAAGTTAATTAACAGGACCTAATAAAAAGCCTAACTACCCCAAGGTAATTAGGCTTTTCGATAGCGCTAGGCTATCTTTTTCATCGGCTTAATATTTATTTGCCATAAGTTTATAAACTATCGTCGTTAAGATTAAGCGCACCACGAAGGAAGTTAAGCAGTGTACAAATTTCGGCTGACATAAGCGCGAACTCTGCATCAAGGCGCGCTTCAACCTGATCTTTTGGCACATCGTCAGTTTCTTCTTTAATGCGATCGGTGAACTTAACACGTTTAATGGCGCCATCCTCACACATAATAGCCGTCAACGTCTCTGCATATTCGAATGCAACCTTTTGAACCAGCTTACCGGCATCCAAATGAATACTAATTTCTTCGCTGTCTAGCGGCTGGTTCTTACAACGAATAACGCTGCCAGTGTCATCGGTAGATTTAAGCTCAGCTTCTTCAAGTAGACCTACACCTTCTGGTGTTGACTCAGTAACCCAGTGCGTAAGCTCGCTTTGAAGGCTTCTACGCGTAAATGGCACTACTGGAAGTGAGCCTATGGCTTTTCTTACCATGGCCAAAAAGGCTTCGGCTTTGCCATCAGATGATGCGTCAACTACGACTAAGTTGTCAGCAAGCGAAATAAAGCCGTGAGTGTAGGTGTTTTTTGTAAATGCCTGGGGCAGCAAACGGGTTTGAATTTCTTGTTTAAGATCTGCTTTGGCTTTTTTACCAACTGGCGAACCGGTTTCCATTTCAATTTTGGCCACCATTTCGTCAAGCTCGGCATTTACCACTGCGCCGGGCAAGATCTTTTCTTGTTTCTTTAGGGTTATCCAAAAACGCTGTTGAACAACATGGAACATGGTGCCTTGCTTACCCGCCTGAGAAAACGGAGAGGCGAACCCCATGGTTGCTAAGTCCTGGCTACCGCACGGGCGAAAAGCGTGTTCGTTAAGGGCACGTTCTAAATCGCCCTCGTCTAGCGATAACGGCTGAGTAATTTGATAGGCTTTTACATTTTTAAACCACATAGTGTAAGCATTCTCTTGATAAAAATAGGGCGCAAGCCTACCAACGTAAGACTCGCGGTGCAATTGAATAAAAGGCCCTAGAAAGCGGGCACCTTAGATTGATAGTGGCAAGAAAGGTTAAGCACTCTTTTTCGGAAAACGAATGGTGTACTGTAAGCCGTTGCCAAGCGTACTGTCGGCCTCTATATGTCCATGCAGTGACTGTGTAACTAGGTTGTACATAATATGTGTGCCTAGACCGCTACCACCTTCTCCGCGTTTGGTAGTAAAGAAGGCATCAAACAACTTACTGAGCTCTTCTTCGCTTAAACCTTTTCCGTCATCTTGGTAGTGGATCACAACATTATCACCATCTTCTTTTACATCTAGTGTTACAGAGCCGGCCGCTTTGCCTTCAAAGCCGTGCGTAATTGAGTTAACCACCATATTGGTAACGATTTGAGCGATGGCGCCAGGTGCACAGGTCACAACTAAATTATCGGGGCAGGATACGTTAATTTGATGTTCAGTATGCTTAAAGCTTGGCTTAAGTGACTGAATAATTTCGTTAATATAGTCGCCCAACACAAATTCGCGCTCGGTTTCACTGGTCTGGTCAACGGCCACCTGTTTAAAGCTGGCGATAAGATCAGATGCGCGTTCTAGGTTACTTAAAAGTAGTAGCGCAGTTTGTTCTGCTTCATCGATGAAGCTTGCCATGTTCTTACTGGTCAGGCTTTTATCTTCGAAGTCGGTCTTTAAATTGTTAAGTCGCTCTTGTAGAAAGCTGGCTGCGGTCACACTCACGCCTAATGGCGTGTTTACGTCATGCGCGATACCGGCCACAAGACCGCCCAGCGACGCCATGCGCTCCGACTCGACTAATTGCTCTTGCGCTTGATGAAGTGTATCCATCGAACTGGCTAGCTCTTGGTTACGTTTGCGCAGTTCGGCTTCTATATACTGACGATTTTCGTTTTCTTGGCGAAGCTCTCGCTGGTGGGCAATAAGCTCGTCTTTTTGCTGCTCTAAGTCGAGCATGATCTGAGACAACGATGCGGTTTTCTTTGCCACTTCTTGTTCTAAAATCAGGTTTTGGTCGTCTAGCTTCTTGTTGGCAAGAGTGAGTTCATTCTGCGCGTCTTTCAGCTTATTGTTTGAAATAATCAGGTCGTCAATAACGTGGTTGTAAGATTCCTTAAGCTGTAATAGCTCGTTGTCATCATCGAGCTTTATGCTGAGTTTGCTCTCTTCTGGGTGTTGAGGATCGAAATTACCCATTTGCTCGGTAATGGTTTGCAGCGGTTCAGAAAGCATGGTGCGAAATGCGGTCATGAACAAGAAGACCAGAAAGGTGGTTTTTACTAACGCGTTACCGATAAGAAAAAATACGCCTACTTCAATACGGCTAAAAATAGTATCAAAGCTAGAATACAAGGTAACGTCGCCAACCGTAGATTCGCGACCTGAGAATTTAAATACTAGTGGGAAGCTGTAGCTAAATACGCCGCCGGGATGATCTTCAATTATTTCACGGTCAACCGGAGCAGGAGAGCGCTGAGCACGGATGCCGTACTCGGCAATGTAGTTACCGTTTTCACCACGAACTTGAAGCCCTTCAACAATAGGCAATGACATAAGGCCTTCGGCGATGGCACGCACTTGGTCGTGGTTAAGTTCCCACAAAGCGCGGGTCAGGCTAGAAGAAAAGGTGTTTTTTAGCGTTTGAAGCTCGCCTTCAACGTGATTTTTCGTGCTGAGGTATTCTGTAAAGATCTGTCCTACCGTCACTAGCAGCGTGAGAGAAAAGTACACTGACAACACTCTGGCTAAGAGTTTCCTTGATAACCCTGTCTTGACCGCAGCCATCGATAAACACACCCCTGTTACATCAGACCTTTTAAATCACCGACAACGCTTGGTAGTTGCTCACCTTTGCAACAATAACAGTCGGTTTTATGTAATTTCAAGAATATGCGTAATCGTATGAATAAACAAGATTATGTATTTAAACTTTGGAACAAGCTTGTATTAAACTTGACACATAAATGTAATCGTTTTAATAAAACTGTCACAGACCACATTAATAATAACGGCGTTTAAAAATGAGCAGGAATATTACGATGTCTCGTACAGTGTTGGTGGTTGAGGACGAAGCGCCTATCCGTGAAATGCTTAAGTTTGTGCTTGAGCAATCTGGTTTTAACATTATTGAAGCCGAAGATTTCGACATCGCGCAAGAAAAAATTTGCGAACCTTACCCAGATTTAATCTTATTAGATTGGATGTTGCCGGGAGGAAGCGGTGTACAGCTAGCTAAAAGTTTAAAGCAGCACGAGTTTACTCGTGACATTCCCGTCATCATGCTTACAGCCCGTGGCGAGGAAGAAGACAAAATTCGCGGCCTGGATGCAGGTGCTGATGACTACGTTACTAAACCATTCTCGCCGAAAGAGCTTGTGGCAAGAATAAAAGCAGTGATGCGAAGAGTTACGCCTACATCAAGCGAAGAGCCTATTGAATTTAATGGTCTTAAACTTGAACCGGTATCACATCGCGTAATGGCGAATGAAGAACCGCTAGACATGGGGCCGACTGAATTTAAGTTGTTGCACTTCTTTATGACGCACCCAGAACGTGTCTATAGCCGAGAGCTACTGCTAGATAATGTTTGGGGAACCAATGTTTACGTAGAAGACAGAACGGTAGATGTGCATATTCGACGTTTGCGTAAAGCTATCTCTCGTCACGGACATGATGCTATGATCCAAACTGTACGCGGCGCGGGTTACCGTTTTTCTACTAAGCTGTAATAAATGTAGTGTTTAGGGAGTAACATGGTGTTATTCCCTTGATGTCGCTGCGCCATCTGGGCATGCGCCCAATTCCACCTTTAACAACGCGAGCTATTTCATGTATTACCCGTTCTCTTGGTTGAGAAGTACATTGCGCTTAGTGCTATTCCTTGTGGTTTTTGCGCTAGTCGGGTGGTATTTAGATGATATGTTATTCGCCGTTGCCATTGGCGCAACCCTGCTACTGCTATTTAACTACTGGCATCTTTACAAGCTAAATCGCTGGTTATGGCATAGTCGTAAAATGTCTCCACCTACCGTGCGTGGCGTGTGGGAACATATTTATGAAGGTATTTATTACCTTCAGCGTCGTAACCGCAATAAGCGCAAAGAGCTTGGTGAATTGGTAAAGCGCTTTAGAGAGGGTTCTGAAGCCTTGCCTGATGCGGCGGTAGTGGTTGATGCTAAGGCCTGCATTATTTGGTGTAACCGCCTTGCTCGCTTGGATTTAGGGCTTAAATGGCCGCAAGACTCAGGGCGTCGAATCGACAACTTGTTGCGCCATCCGGAGTTTATTCAGTACTTTCATGCAGGGAATTATAAATACCCCATTGAAGTACCGTCGCCTACCAACCCCAACAAAACCTTTGAATACCGGATTATGCCTTATGGCGATGAGCATTTGTTGCTGATTGCCCGTGACATAACGCGGGTGTCCCAGCTTGAAGAAATGCGTAAGGACTTTGTGGCAAATGTGTCTCATGAATTGCGTACACCGCTAACGGTCATTAACGGATACCTCGAAATTCTTCCTATTGATGAAGACTCCGATCCATTCATGCAAAAAGCGATGAAAGAAATGACATCGCAAACCCACCGTATGCAAAACTTGATAGAAGACTTGCTGGTGTTGTCGCGCATTGAAGCAAGCTCGGAGCGCATCTACGAAAATGTTGTGAACATTCCTGTGGTCCTTGCTCAGGTGGAAAGAGAAGCGCAGGCGCTTAATAAAGAGAAAAACCACACAATAAACTTCCACATCGACAAAGAACTCTGTATTTTCGGCGTTGAGACCGAACTGCGTAGCGCTTGTTCAAACCTAGTGTTTAATGCGGTGCACTACACACCTGCTGGTGGTGAAATTAATGTGTACTGGCGACGTAAACCCAATGGCGCGCAATTTTCTGTGGTAGATAACGGTGATGGTATTGAGCCAAATCATCTAAACCGCCTTACCGAGCGCTTTTATCGCGTGGATAAAGCGCGCTCTCGCAAAACCGGTGGCTCTGGCTTAGGTCTTTCCATTGTAAAACATGTACTAAGTCATCATAATTCTCGTTTAGATATAACCAGCACATTGGGTGAGGGCAGTAATTTCTCGTTTGTGCTGGATAACGAGTTGATTGCAGAGCAACTGTAACCCTAAGAGGCGAGAAGTGTTGGTGAGCAAAAAGCATAATAAGATGAAAGGGCAACGCTATCGCCTTTCAACGTTACTTTTAGTAATAGGCTTATTGTTACCATTTGGAACCCTGGCGGATTCTCAAAATACTCAAAGCTCGTCATCTGCTTCTGGTAGCTATCAAGTACCTGCCTATGAACGTAAGCCTGGGGTGGCAGGAAAAATATCCTCTGTTGGCTCAGACACGCTGGCAAACTTAATGACCTTTTGGTCACAGGAGTTTAAAACCCTCTATCCTCAGGTAGGCTTTCAAATTCAGGCGTCAGGTTCATCCACCGCGCCGCCGGCACTTATTGAAGGTACTGCCACTATAGGCCCTATGAGCCGAGAACTAAAACCCAGTGAAATACGGGATTTTACGCGAACCCACGGTTACCCGCCTACGGTATTAAAAGTGGCAATGGATGCCATCGCCATTTTTGTGGATAGACGCAATCCGCTGCCAGGTATGACCCTTGAGCAAGTTGACGCGGTGTTTTCCGAAACCCAGTTTTGTGGCAGCAATACAGCCATTACCAATTGGTCTCAGCTCGGCGTTGACGATATAGGCTATCGTTCTCCTATCAGGCTGTACGGTCGAAATTCAGTATCGGGTACTTACGGCTTGTTTAAAGTGATGGCACTGTGCGATGGTGACTTTAAGAATACGGTGAACGAACAACCTGGCTCTGCATCTGTAGTATTGTCCGTGGCCAGCGGTACAGGCGCGATTGGCTATGCCGCTTACGGCTATAAAACCGCAGGAGTTCGCGCTCTGCCTTTAGGTGAGTCGCTAGACAGCTTAATCCCTCTTTCTATTGATACAGTGCGCAACGAAACGTATCCGTTTGCCCGTTTTCTTTATTTAGTGATAAATAAAAAGCCTGGTGAGCCTTTACCTACTCTGGAAAGGGAGTTTTTGCGCTATATCTTGTCACAGGAAGGGCAGCAGCAGGTGTTAAGAGACGGATATTTCCCCATTCGTGAAGACGTACTGGTACGCCAACGCCGACTGCTTGACGAATAATAAGTGCCATTCAGAACAACGCTAACCACTCTAATGCCGCTGAACAAATCAACAAGTTTTTTAGGTGGAAGCCTCTTTAAAGTCTACTTCACCCTAGCTGCAATGTCATAATTACGTCACAAATCAAGAAGGTATATTGACGAAAATCTGACTAATTGCGATTAAAAAAAGGGGCGGTTGATAATAAATAAAGTCTACGTTCGGTCAAAAATTTCAGATTTTTACCAATTAAGTTTTAGAAAAATATACAAAAAACAAATTCTCAGTAGCCAAAGTAAGTCTTCTAAACGTGTTTCTAGCCCAAAATTGAACTTTTTCTATGAAACTTTTGTTACAGCGACTTAATGTAACAAATGTGTCATCTACCTCAGTTAAAGTTTCCGCGTTTTCAAAATCCATAACTATACCGTACCTGGAGAAACACATGGAACTTAAGCAACTTTTCAAGGCTTCAGCTATTGCTACTGCACTTGTTCTAGCAGGCTGTGGCGGCGATATTAATATCAGTGAAGGTGATATTGATAACAGCGTAACTAATAATAATGGTGGAAGCACTGGTGGCGATACTGGTGGCGATACTGGTTCAGATGATACAGCTCCAGGTGAAGTAAGCTCTTTCCTAAGTGGTGAAGTTTCTGATGCGTTCGGCCAGTCGGTTGAAGTACGTGTTCTTTCTGGTCGTTTAACAGCTGATGATGCTGACGCTCAAGGCGTTATCACGCTAACTAATGACACAGTGTGGGCACTTGAAGGACCAGTATTTATTGGTAACGACAAAGCAGACAGCGTAACGCTAGCAATCGAAGAAGGTACAATCATCTTTGGTCGCACTGGTGCAGATTACCTTGTAGTTAGCCGTGACTCTCAAATTGAAGCAGAAGGTACAGCATCTTCTCCAATCATCATGACATCTTTCAACGATGTTGTAGGTGACGAAGTTGGAGCAGGCCAATGGGGTGGTGTGGTTATCCTTGGTAACGGTACTTCAACTAAATGCCCGCAAGACGGCTCTGACTGTGCGCTTCAGGTTGAAGGTGCAGAAGAGGGTGCAGTATTTGGTGGTACAGACGATACAGACAGCTCTGGCATCCTTAAATACGTAGTAGTGAAATACGCTGGTTTTGAAATTGCGCCAGACAACGAACTTAACGGTATTACATTTGGTGGTGTTGGTTCAGGTACAGAAGTTGACTATGTACAAGTACACAGCAACGCTGATGATGGTGTAGAATTCTTCGGGGGCGCGGTAAACGCGAAACACTTAGTTTTAACAGCTAACCAAGATGACTCAGTAGACTGGGACAACGGTTACAAAGGTAAGCTTCAGTATGTTTACGTTCAGCACGCTGCTGACAACTCTGACGCAAACCGCGGTATTGAAGGTGACGGCGACGGTGGTGACGGCCTAGAATTCTCTAAGCCAATGATCGCAAACATGACAGTTATTGGTAACACTTTCGATACAGCTGACGCTGACTCTGAAGGTTTACTACTTCGCGACCAAACTGGCGCAAACCTAATGAACTTTCTTATCACTGGTCCAGAAGCAATGGGCGAGTGTTTAGAAATGGACACTGACGAAACGGTTCAAGCTAACCTTTCTGACGGTGACCTAACCATGACTTACTCAGCAATTGCTTGTTCTGAGCCGTTCAACACGCCAGAAGGTGCAGTTGACCTTGAAGCATGGTTTACTGGTCAAGAAGGCAACCAGTTAATCGCATTTGAAGACCGTGCAAATCTTGGTCTTAACCCCGACGGCACGCTTACAGCGCAAAGTGAACTTCTAACAGCTGGTGGCGATGCGTCAACATTGCTTGATACATTCTTTGAAGCAAACACATTCATTGGTGCGATTGGTGAAGACGACTGGCGTCAAGGTTGGGCATTTGGTTTCGGTGGCGGTAACATCGAACTAGTACAATCTGCTTCTGGCTGTCCATCAGGTACGACTTCTATCACGCCAGTAGACGGTTCAACCACTACGTGCGAAGTGTCTGGCACTATCACGTCTGACCTTACGCTTACAGAAGGTAACTTCTACGCGCTTTCAGGTGCAGTATTCGTAGGTGGCGACAAAGAAAACAGCGCAACCCTTACTGTTGAGCCAGGCGTTACCGTTTACGGTGCATCGGGTAATGACTACCTAGTAATTAGCCGTGATTCAGAAATCAATGCAAACGGTACTGCTGAAAACCCAATTACTTTCACATCACGTGACCACGTTGTTGGCGGTCTTGAGGCGGGTGAAGCGGGACAATGGGGCGGCATGATCGTTCTAGGTAACGGCGAATCTACTAAGTGTCCTCAAGACGGTACCGATTGTTCACTTCAAGTTGAAGGTGCACAAGAAGGTGCAGTATTCGGCGGAACTGACAACACAGATAGCTCTGGTACTCTTCGCTACGTTCGCGTAATGCACGGCGGTTTTGAAATTGCACCAGATAACGAACTAAACGGTATTACGTTTGGCGGTGTGGGTTCTGGTACTACTGTTGAGTATGTACAAGTTCACAAAAACGCAGATGACGGTGTTGAGTTCTTCGGTGGTGCAGTAAACGTTAAGTATCTTACGCTAACAGGCATTCAAGATGACTCAGTAGACTGGGATAACGGCTACGTAGGTAAGCTTCAGTTTGTACTTGTTAAGCACGCTGAAGATAACTCTGATGCTAACCGCGCAATTGAAGGCGACGGTGACGGCGGCGACGGCACAGCGTTCTCTAACCCAATGGTTGCTAACATGACTATCATTGGTAACGAGTTCGACACTGCTGATGCAGACTCTGAAGGTGTTCTACTTCGCGACCAAACTAATGCACAACTTTACAACTTTGTTGTAACTGGTCCAGCGGGTATGGGTGAGTGTTTTGAAGCCGACTTAAGCGATGGCGATACTACGCTACTTGCTAACATGGATGGTACCAACACGCCTCAGCTTACTTTTGAAACATCTGTACTAGCGTGTGCTGAAAACATCAAAGACTCTGGCGACTTTAGTCAAGAAGATTGGTTCACTGCGCAGGCAGGTAACAGCCTACTTGATAACACTGCAACAGTACTTAACGGTATTTACACAGTAGATGCAACAGTAGCGACTGACGTATCTACGCTAGACAGCTTCTTCTCTTCAGTAGACTTTATCGGCGCAGTTAAAGACGCTGATAATGACTGGACTGCGGGATGGACTGTTGGTCTTGAATAAGACACAGTTCGCATAGCTAAAAACAAGCAAGTGCGTTGCAACAGTGGCGCACTTGCTTTTAAGTTTGTAAGACACGAATTATTTTCGTGAATGTATTCCTTTCTAAAGAGGTTCATCATGAACAGACCTGCTAACAGGTTTCTTCTAAAACCCATCAGCCTAGCCGTTGCAGCGAGCATTGTGCTTCCAACGTCTATGGCTTTCGCTCAATCAAATGAAGAAGAAGTGATTGAGGAAGTTGTCGCTACCGGTACGCGCCTTAAGGGCACGGCAACGGCAGTAATGGAAGAACGAAAAAATCAAGCTTTCGTAGCTGACATCATGGGTGCTGAGCAGATCGCTCGTACTGGTGACAGTGATGCTGCGGGTGCACTTCGCCGTGTAACTGGTCTAACACTGGTAGATGGTCGTTTCATCTACGTTCGTGGTCTTGGTGAGCGTTACTCATCAACACAATTAAACGGCGCAATCGTGCCAAGCCCAGATCCAACGCGTAACGTAATACCTCTCGACTTGTTCCCGTCGAGCATTATCGAAAGCCTTGCGGTTCAGAAATCGTATTCACCATCTATGCCCGCGGCATTCGGTGGTGGTAACGTAAATATCCGATTGAAATCTATACCTACACAGCGTGTTTTCAACGTATCAGCTGCGGTTGGTATCGATACGGAAAACTCTGGTGATGTGTTAGATTATGCTGGTGGTGGTCGCGATTGGACAGGTGAAGACGACGGTACTCGTGGCGTTTCAGCGGCTATTCAAGAACGTTGGGATTCAAAAAATTTCTTAGACGATCTTGAGCCAGAAGAAGCATTGGAACTGTTCAAAGGTGTTAATAGAGAATACGGGCTAGAAAGAGAGTCTGCCGATCCTGACATGCGCGTGAATGTCACTTATGGTGACAGCTATGATTACGATGAAGACTGGCGCTTTGGCTTTTTGGTAACTTCACGTTATTCAGCCCAAACCCGCTCTTCTGAAGAATACGAGCTACAAGACCCTGACTTAGTCGGCGATGACATTATCAATGTACGCTTCTTTGACGATATCCAAGGTACAGAGCAAACGGTGACTTGGTCTTCACTATTAACACTAGGTGTAGACTATAACCGTCAACATCGTATTGATTACAGCCTTATCGTGCTAAACGATACGCGCGACGAAATCCGCGAGATGTTCGGTAATACTGAAAACCTAAACCAAGCAGAAGGCTTGCGTATTAGAGATATTGATGTTCAGTACGAAGAACGCTCGCTATATACCAATCAGCTTAAAGGCCAGCATACCATCCCAGAGCTAAACTTCATGGGTATTGACTGGACATACTCATTAGGCCGCTCGGTACGCTATGCGCCAGGTAACTTCAATGCACGCTTCGTTATGGAAGATGTGAATGAAGATGGTATTTTTGACGATGAAAACGAAATCTTCTTATCTGATGCACAAACTGCTGCTCGTTATACTTTCCAAAATCTTCACGACCGCTTGGAGAACTTTGGCTATAACGTGACTTACCCAATGACAATGGGTAAGTGGGAAACTGAGTACAAAGTGGGTGCAAGCTTTGTAACCAAAACTCGTACTGCAGAAAACCGCCGTTTCGATATCAATACGTTAGGTGTTGAAGACCGTTCAATATTAGATGGTAACGACTTTAGCGAAATCTTCAGCGACAGCGTTTTAGACACCTTGTCTTTGTCTAGCCGACCTATCATTCGTGATACGACTATTGCTGGTGATGACTATGTAGCGGGTCAGAAAATTGATGCGTACTATCTAGAAGCTGATTTCTTCTATGACAACAAATGGCGCTTCACTGGTGGTGCTCGTTATGAAGACTTCCGTCAGGTAGTGGCGCCATTAGATCCGCGTACAAACCAATTTGACTTGAGTGACGAAGCGGATCGTTCACAGTTAGCGTTTCAAGAAGACGGGTTCTATCCAGCGCTTGCTGTAACTTACTTCTTAGAAGACGATATGCAGTTAAGAGCGAGCATAGGTCAAACAGTTGTGCGTCCGGATCTTCGTGAAGTGTCATCAGCAACTTACCTAGACCCATTAACTAACTTCCCGATTGCGGGTACACCTGGTGTAAGCACAACAGATATCATTAACTATGATTTACGTTGGGAATGGTACCGTGAAGCAGGCAACAACGTATCGGTAGGCTTATTCTACAAAGATATGGAAGCGCCAATTGAATCGGTACAATCTCCAGCTCAGGATGGTCCACCGCTAATTCGTATCGCTAATGCAGAATCTGGTGAGGTCTATGGTGTCGAAGTTGAATTCCTTCAAGACTTGGCCTTTATTGGCGACGGTATCTGGGACAACTTGTTTACTACAGGTAACATCACTGTCAGTGATTCTGAAATCGTGTTAGATCGTCAGAATATTGTTGAGCAAACCGGTGTTTCTGCGGCGATTACTAATGTTGAGCGTCGTATGACGGGTCACTCTCAGTATGTACTTAACATGCAGTTGGGTTATGACTCAGATAACGGTGAACACTCTGCCTCACTCGTCTACAACGTATTTGGTGAGCGTATTCTAATTCCCGGTATCGACGGTTTCGACGATAACTTCGAACAACCATTCCATTCACTTGATATGGTGTACAAGTATTACCCAGACTTTAATAGCACTGTCACATTACGCGTTCAAAATATCCTAGGTGAAGATCGTGAAATTGAATTCAATGATACGTTGCTTAGGTCGGAGACAAGGGGTACAGGTATTAGGTTGTCATATAAATATGACTTCTAAACCTTAACTTATTACAGAGGCCGCTAACCAGCGGCCTTTTTTATGTGCAATAGATGACACTTTTGGTCTATTTATGACAGTTTCGTAATAAAACTGTCACAGAAAACTCCTATCCTACGCGCAGAAATTTATAGTCGGATACAACCGATTTCTTTTAACTTTAAAGGTTTGAATGTATGAAGCTTATCAATGCCTTGCTTGTGGCAGGTGCGCTAGCAGCGACACCCGTGCTTGCACAAGACGATGAAGTCTTAAAACCCGTTGTCGATGAGGCAGCGAAAATAAACGAGTCAGCGGCGAAATCGCAAGAAAAGATTAACGGTATTACCGATCAAATCGACAGCAAACTTCAACAGTTCAAAACTTTGATGAAAGAAATCGAAGGCCTTGAGGTTTATAACACTCAGCTTCGTAAGCAAATCAATAACCAAGAACAAGAAATGGCAGATCTAAATGCTGCTATCGATGAAGTGTCTGTTGTTGAGCGTCAAATCACGCCACTAATGATGCGCATGATTGACGGCCTAGAGCAGTTTGTTGCGCTAGACGTACCATTCCTTCCAGAAGAGCGCGCAAATCGCGTTGCTGACCTTCGCGCTATGATGGACCGTGCCGACGTTGCTGCGTCTGAGAAATTCCGCCGCGTAATGGAAGCGTATCAAGTAGAGATGGACTACGGCCGCACTATGGAAGCGTACAGCGGTATTCATTCAATTAACGGTCAAGAGCGTGACGTTGAATTCCTACGCCTTGGTCGCACAGCGCTAATTTATCAAACACGTGATGCAAGCATGCAGGGTGTTTGGAACAAGCAAACTCGTCAGTGGGAAGAGCTTGATAGCAGCTACCGTACACAAATTACAAAAGGTCTGCGCATGGCGAAGAAGCAACTTGCACCAGACTTGCTAATGCTGCCAGTGGCAATTACAGACTAAGAGGTTGATGAGAATGTTTAACACAGTAAAACGTATCGCTGTTGGTCTAGCAGCCCTTAGCATCAGCGTTGGTGCTTTCGCACAAAGCGACCGTGCCATGGACTTAGACGCACTTCTTAAGCAACTAGAAGAAGGTCAGTTCGCACAGTCTCAGCAAAACAAACAGCGCGAGCGTGATTTCCAAGCGCAACGTGCAGAGCAAGATCGCATTCTTCGCGAAACTCGTGAAAAGCGCGACCAAATGCTTGCACAATCAGAGCAGCTTGAAACTCAGTTCGAAGAAAACGAATTCAAACTGGCTGACTTAAACGGTGCACTAGACACACGTCTTGGTTCACTTAAAGAGCTATTCGGTGTGCTTCAGCAAATCGCTGGCGACACCAAAAATAAATTCTATAACTCAGTGGTTTCTGCACAAATCCCTGGCCGTGCTGACTTCCTTGATAAAATGGCACAAGACATGGGTTCAAGCTCTAAACTTGCATCAATTGAAGAAATTGAGCGCGTTTGGTTTGAAATGCAGCGTGAAATGACGGAAGCCGGCAAAGTCACCACCTTCACAACCGATGTTGTTGAAGCAGGCGGTGAAAAAGTGAATAAGTCTGTTGTTCGCGTAGGCCCTTTTGCACTTGTTGCTGATGGTAAATACCTAGAGTACAACGGTGTAACAGGTACAGTATCTGAACTTGTACGTCAGCCTGCTGACCGTTACATGGATTCTGCTGCTGAACTACAAGCATCAAGCGGTGAATTAGTGCAGTTCGGTATCGACCCAACCGGTGGTTCAATCCTAGGTCTTCTTGTTCAAGCGCCTAACCTTCAAGAGCGTGTAGAGCAGGGCGGTGTTGTAGGTTACATCATTCTTATCGTTGGTGCATTCGGTCTTCTACTTGCCCTTGAGCGTCTTGTAACGCTGACGCTTATTCGCATGAAAGTGAACAAACAGCTTAAGAGCAAAGAAGTAAACACAAACAACCCGCTTGGCCGTGTACTTAAAGTACGTGACGAGCACCCAGACGCGGACGTTGAAGCACTTGAACTTCACCTTACAGAAGCGATTTTGGGCGAAGTGCCTAAGTTAGGTCGTAACCTAACTATCATTAAGATTATCTCTGTTGTAGCACCGCTTATGGGTCTACTAGGTACGGTAACCGGTATGATCAACACCTTCCAGGCTATCACGTTGTTTGGTACGGGTGACCCGAAACTGATGGCAGGTGGTATTTCAACAGCACTTGTAACAACAGTACTAGGTCTAGTTGTAGCGATTCCAATGACACTGCTTTATGCAATGCTTAACACACGTTCTAAGAACATTGTGTACATCCTACAAGAACAGGCGTCTGGCGTAATTGCAGAGCGCGCTGAGCGAGGCTAATCATGATCGAGTTTCTAGAAGCAATTCGCGATTTCACAGAAACAGGTGGCCAGGTTCTCCTGGTCATCGGTCTGCTGATATTCGTTATGTGGCTTTTGATCCTCGAGCGTGCGATGTATCTGATGGTTTGGCACAAGCAAGCCAAGAAAGAAGCGATAGCAATGTGGACAGCACGTGCCGATCGCTCTTCTTGGTTCGCAGAGCAGGTTCGTCAGAAAACAATTTCACAGTTAACCATGCGCCTAAACGGCAGCATCCCAATTATCCAGTCACTGGTTGCGCTTTGTCCGCTGCTAGGCTTGATGGGAACGGTTACCGGTATGATTGAAGTGTTCGATGTAATGGCGATTGCGGGCTCAGGTAATGCTCGTTCAATGGCGTCAGGTGTATCGAAAGCCACTATCCCCACAATGGCGGGCATGGTTGGCGCACTTTCAGGCGTATTCGCCGCTACTTGGTTAACTCGTATGGTGAAATCAGAACGCACGCATCTTGAGGATGCATTGATTATTCAACGTTAATGCTAGCTAAGCGTTAAGGTAAGGTATTTATTATGAAGCAGCACTTTCAAAACTTAGTCGATGAAGAAGAAGCAGCCATCGACATGACGCCCATGCTGGACGTTGTATTTATCATGTTGATCTTCTTCATTGTGACTGCGTCATTTGTGAAAGAAGCGGGTATCGATGTTAACCGTCCAGAAGCAGCAACTGCTGTGAAAAAGGACCGTGCTAATATCCTTATCGCTATTTCAGATAAAGGCGAAATTTGGATTAACAAGCGCCGTATCGACGTTCGCGCAGTACAAGCGAACATTGAGCGTCTTCGCGCAGAAAACCCACAGGGTTCTGTTGTAATTCAGGCTGACAAAAAAGCCACAACAGAAACACTGATTAAGGTTATGGACGCGTCGCGAGCCGCTGGCGTTTACGATGTTTCGATTGCAGCCCAAGAGCAATAAATCATGCCACGATATTTAATCGCATTTGTTATTTCCCTTGCGATCACGTTAGGCCTGTTCTTCTTGATGCAATCGCTTATCAAGATGGGTGGCAGCGCACTAACTGAGCCGCCTAAGGGAAGCGTGCTTGACTTCGTAAGGGTTAAGCAGGATGAACAGGTTGAGAAAAAAGATCGTAAGCCGAAGAAGCCACCTAAGCCTGAAGAGCCGCCACCGCAAATGGAGCAGCCTCAAATGGACTCGCCTTCTCCGGATGCAGAAGGTACGTCGATGGACTTTGGTGCTGAAGTAGGAGACGACATCTCGTTAGAAGGCGGGTTGGCCCTCGAATCCGGTGACGGTGAATATCTTCCTATCGTTAAGGTTGCGCCAGTTTATCCAAGGCGTGCTCTTCAACGGGGTATTGAAGGTTTCGTTATTGTTGAATTTACAGTAACCAAGCAAGGCGCTGTGCGCGACCCAATTGTTGTTGAAGCTAACCCAGAAGGCATATTTGAACAAGCGGCCATTGATGCGGCGATGAAGTTTAAATATAAGCCTCGCGTGGTTAACGGCGAAGCAACAGAAGTGTCTGGTGTGCAAAACCGCATTTCGTTCCAAATTGACGGGTAACAGAACATGATGAGAAAACAGACGAATACATTGCTTAGTGCACTGGCGTTTGCATTTGCATCGGCCACGGTATCTGTACCTTCTATGTTGGTTGCTAGTGACGCTGTTGCGCAAGAGCAAAAAGCGAGCGAAAAGAAAACTCGTCGTGTGCCTACATTGCGCGGCAAGGTTTACGAGCAGCTGGCTCGTGCACAAACAGCGGCAGATGAAGCGGGTAATGTTGAAGAAGCTATCTCTATTTTGAAAGAAGTAGAAGATAAGTCTGATTCTATGAACGCCTACGAAAAAGCCATGATGTACAACTTTTTCGGCTTCATTTATTACAACAACGAAGACTATACAAAGGCGTTAGAATCGTTCGCGAAAGTCGTAGAGCAACAGCCTATTCCTGAAAAGTTTGAAATGACCACGCTTTTCAGTTTGGCTCAGCTTAACCTTATGCAAGGTAATTACGACGACACCATCACTTATTTGGAACGTTGGGAAAGCCTAAATACAGGCCCTGTACCGGTTAAAAATAAAGTGATAAAGGCCCAGGCGTACTACCAAAATAAACAGTACGACGAAGCTGCAATGTGGATTTCTGAAGCCGTTGCCGATCACGAAGCAGAAGGCATGATCCCTGATGAAGGGTGGTTAATTCTTCAACGTGCTATTTTTTACGAACTCAAGCAGCCTCAAAAGGTTAAAGACGTTCTTATTAAAATGGTGAAGTTGTTTGACGAGCCTAAGTATTGGATCCAGCTAGCTGGTATGTACGGTGAGCTAGGCGAAGAGCGCAAGCAGTTGGCTATCATGGAAACCGCCTATCAGCGCGGGTTCGTTAATACATCCGCTGATGTGTTCAATATGGCGCAGCTTTATTACTATCATCGCGTGCCATACAAAGGTGCCAAGTTGATGGAGCAGGCGATGAACGACGGTGTGCTAGAGAAAAACTTGCGCAACCTTAAGTTCTTAGGCCAAAGCTGGTCACTTGCTAAAGAGCAAGACAAAGCCATTCCCGTTATGATGCAAGCGGCTGAACTGTCTGAAGACGGTGAGTTAGATGCACAGTTAGCGCAAATTCTTCTTAATGAAGAGCGTTTCGACGATGCAATTGCTGCGGCAGACCGAGCGGTTGAAAAGGGCGATTTGAGAAACCCTGGTTTGGTTTACCTGATTAAAGGCATGGCACTTTACAACAAGAAGCAATATGCCCTTGCGCTTAATCAGCTAGCTGAAGCAGAAAAGCATCAGAAAAGTCGTGCCATGGCACAGCAATGGAAGCAGTTTGTGCAGGGCGAAAAGCGTCAGGCAGACGCCATTGCAGCTGAGCTAGGTACAAGTTAAGTATCGTACTTTCGTTAATACATCATTTAAAAGGGTCGAATAATATTCGACCCTTTTTTATGCGCTAGGGAAAAGTACTTGAGGCAATAAGTCAGACACCGAGGCCATCTTTCCTTCTGCCTCTAACTGGTTCCAATAGCGTTTGGTTTCTAAAACCTCTTCCTTTATTGAAAGAAAGCAGTCGACCAATACGGGATCAAAGTGCTGGCCTGAACCTCGTTTAAGATGATCAAAAGCATCATCGTCAGCCCACGCTTTTTTATAAGGCCTTTTCATTGTAAGGGCGTCGAAAACATCGGCGATAGCTACGATACGTGCACTTTCAGGTATCGCCTCTTCCCTTAATCCTCTTGGATAGCCTGTGCCATCCCACTTTTCGTGATGACATAAAGCAATCTCGGCTGCGAGGTTAAAGAGCGGGGTATCACATTGAGACAGTATTCTGTGCCCTATTTCAGCATGAGAGCGCATAACCTCCATTTCGCTCAATGACAATCGCCGAGGTGCTTTTAATATTGCGTCTGCAATACCTATTTTGCCTGTGTCATGCATTGGAGCAGCTTGCGCGAGCAGGCACGCTTTTTCGAAAGGCCAACCGTGAGCCAGAGCAAGACATTGGCTGTAAGCTGCCATCCGCCAAATATGATGACCGGTATCGGTATCATTGTAATGACCAGCGGCAGCTAGCATGCTGATTGCGCTTTGTTGGCTTTTACTTAGTTCCTTAGTACGCGCCGCTACAAGGTTTTCGGCCATCCGCATTTGATGGGCTAAACTAATGTGAGTTTTAACGCGAGCGAGGGTGATACTCGGTGATACGGGTTTGGTTATGTAGTCTACTGCACCAAGTTTGAAACCTTTTTCTTCGTCCTCTCCTTGAGTTAAGGCTGTAACAAAAATAACGGGTATATGGCTAAGCGCCTCGTTAGCTTTGAGCTTTTTACATACCTCAAAACCGTCCATACCGGGCATCATTATATCCAACAATATAAGGTCGGGAGTAAACTGCTGGGTAATCTTAAGTGCTATTGTTCCCGAAGGCGCAACCTTTACATCATAGTAAGGGCCTAAAATGCCTAATAGAATATCGATATTTGCGGGCTCATCATCAACCACTAATATGCTAAATCTATGTGCTTCATTACGTTGATTATTCATCGGTAATATCGCCTATAAGTTGCGTAATAACCGTTTGAGCACTTTCGAAATCGTAAATGGTAGCAAGCTGTTTCAATCGGTTAATTTTATGTGCATAGACCGAGTCGCTGTAATTGGCTGCCAATACATTGATGTATTCAACCGCTTTCGCGTCATAAGATTGAAGCGCCTGCTCAACGTTGCGTAGGGTCGATAGCATGGAGGATTTATCGAAGTTAGTACCGCTTTGATGGATATTGTCGGTGTCGTTCTTATCGATAGTGTGAGCAATTAGGCGTAGCGTTGCATCTAGCTGAAACGATAAGTTTGTTACGTGTCTTGCATTAACAGCTTCATTTCTCTCATGTGCTTCTATAAGAGGAAGCAGGCTTTGCTCAAGCGTTGTTGCGCCAATAAGCTGAGCATCTTCAAGCAGAGAGGTTAACAATTTCGACGTGTTCGCCTGTGTATGAAAAATATCGAGCAAGTCAGACATAACACCACGCTGACTGTAGGTTTTATAAAACGTTAGCAGCGACGAGATAAACTGGCTCATTTCGTCTGGAGGGGTTATTTCAATGTAACCTGAATGTATGTGAATATCGATGGTATGAACGATTTCATCCGCGGTAGCGGGCTTAACCAAGTGCTGACACATACCGGCGGTAAGCGCGCCTTCAGAAGCCTCCTGAGACTCATCGGCACTAAGCGCAATAATTGGCGTATACCAGTCTTTTTTCTGGGTAAGTTGTTCTGCAACTTCATAGCCCGATACGCCGGGTAAGTAGCAATCCAAGAGTATAGCGTCAAATTTGCTCATTTCGCATAACGCAAGTGCCTGCTCACCCGATGAAGCAACAGCAACATTAATACCTAGATCAGAAAGTATTTGCTGGCTAATCTCTACACTAATTGCGTCGTCATCTACCACAAGCACATGTTTGTTTAAAAGGCGCCTGGTTCGCCATTTTCGACTTTCAAGGCCTTCTATTGTCCGCTTACTGAGTGATAGTTGAGCTGGAGATAGTGTTGAAATAAGTTCTGTGTCGGTAAACGGAAGCTCAATGATATTTATATTTTGAACAAGGGCACTTCCCATTCGCTTTTGTACGTCTTGCTTGTTGAGGGGACTGATTAATGTAGTAAGGTTTAGCGACTGATATTCACCAAACTGCATGTGTTTAATGAAGCTATTCCAGCTTTGCTCATCATCTGGTAGAAATGCGATAGTTTGAGAGGCTTTACTCGGCAATAGCCCTTCAACCTGGTCGATTATTTGGCAGTGAATGTTATGTCTGTTCAATGTTGCCGCAAGTATTTCGCATCCTTGGCTCACGCTTTCGTGTGTTTGAATGCACAGTACATTGTCGGGAACCGATACGGGAAGTTGAGGGCCTGAACCAGGGCCTTCATCAGAACAGACAGGCAATGCAAAGGAAAAACAGCTTCCCTTGTCTATCTCGCTTTCCAAGGTTAAGTCACCACCCATCAGTTCAACCAGACGCTTACATATCGCAAGGCCAAGGCCGGTTCCCCCATACTCTCTGGAAATGGATGCATCAGCCTGAACAAAGGCTTTGAAAAGTTTTGATTTTACTTGCTCACTGATACCCATACCGGTATCGGAAACACTGAATGCTAATTGGTTTTCGCGCTTTTCAACCGTCAGTATTACGTGGCCGCTGGCGGTAAATTTTATAGCATTACTTAAAAGGTTGAGCAGTACTTGGTATATCTTTTCGCTGTCGCCACGGCATTGCAAATTAGTATGGCACCGAATATCGAAAAGCAACTGAAGCTGTTTTTGTTGCGCCTTTACTTGAAAGACTTGAGCGAGTTTATCGATGGTTTTTGTTAAGGTGAAGGGCTCATCAATTATCTCTATTTTATCTGCTTCCACTTTAGAAAAGTCGAGAATGCTATTCATCAGGTCTAACAATGCTGTAGAGCTGCGCTGCACTTTTTCTAAATATTGCTGACGTTGCTCATTGTCGGTGGATTCTAGGGCAAGGTGAGTGAGGCCGATAATGGCGTTCATCGGTGTTCTTATTTCATGGCTCATTGTGGCAAGGAAGTCGCTTTTTGCCTTGTTAGCACTTTGGGCTTCGTCATAAGCCTTTTGGAGTTTTTGTTCAATGGCTTTTTGGCCGCTTATGTCGTTGAATACGCCCACGTGTCCATCGGGCTTTCCTTCTTTATCGAGCAGAGGAACCGCAACAATAGATATAGGAAAAAGGCGGCCTCGTTTATCGGTGAAGAAGTCTTCATAAGACGTGTAAGACTGACCGCTTCGGATAGTGAGGTTAACTGGACATTGCTCTCTAGGAAGGAGGGTTCCATCCCCTTTTTGATAATGGACCGTGTCGTGGAAACGTCGGCCTTGTAATTCGTCAAGCGACCACCCTAATAATCGCGAGGCAGCGGGATTGAGAAACTGTGTTGTACCTTCACCGTTTACGGCATACACACCCTCGCCGATACTATCAGTGATACTTCGATAGAACGCGCGCCCTTCGGAAAGTCTCGTCTCTAATCGCTTTTGTTCTGATATATCGGTGGCAATAGCAATTAGGTGGTCTACCCGCGGCGGTGACTTAATGACGGGAACCAGAGTGGCAAATACGTACCAAGGTTCGCCCAACTTAGTCAGACTATGTACTTCGCCTTGCCAGGTTTGGCCTTGAGATAGCGAAACAAAAATATCTGATTTTTCCTGCTCGGACATATTGGTAATATCGAATGCGGAGATATTTTCCCCAATTATCTCGTCAATTGAAAAACCAGATAGTTGGCAGCACTTGTCATTAGCGCTTAGAATTTTACCGTTTACGTCCATTGTCGCAACAATGCCGTGTTTATCCATGGCCTGCCGCTGTAAAAGCTGCGCGCTCATGTGAACTCTCCTACAACATTGTTGAATTGCAGGACAGAACGACGGCTAGTTTTGACAGACAATGTCATAAATTGCATATGTGCAACAAAAGTGAATGGGGTATAGATAAGTTATAGTCTGTACCGCGCTTATTTCCAATGAAATCAGATTATCCTTTGGTAGCAATAACCTGATTTTTCAATGGAAAACGCGTAAAACTACGTATTAAGCGCCGCGCTGAATGTGCGGCGCAAGTGGGGGAGTCATTAAGCCGAACGAAGCTCTCTACGTAGAATTTTTCCGACGGTAGATTTTGGTAGCTCGTCAAGTATCGTGATCGACTTAGGGATCTTGTAATTTGTGAGGTGCTGTTTACAAAAATCAATGACGTCTTGTTTCGATACATCGCTTGAAACAGTAATAAATGCACATACTCGTTCACCGGTCTTTTCATCGGGTTTACCCACAACAGCGGCTTCCATCACGCTAGGGTGAGTTGTAAGTACATCTTCAATCTCGTTTGGATAGACATTAAAGCCAGAGACAATAATCATATCTTTTAAACGATCTACAATTTTAATTGCCCCAGATTCGGTGCGAATGCCAATGTCCCCGGTTTTAAAGAAGCCATCTTGGGTCATGACTTTGGCAGTTTCGTCGTCTCGGTTCCAATAACCCAGCATAACCTGAGGTCCGCGAACTGCAATTTGCCCCGACTCACCATCGGCCACCGGCTTATCATGGCTATCCAGTAACGCAACTTCAGTGCCTTCTAGTTCATGCCCCACCGTGCCAATCTCTTCTTTACCTGGAATGTTAAAAGATACAACTGGCGCAGTTTCTGATAGCCCATAGCCCTCGGTGATGGTGTTCCCGGTTACGTCTCGCCAAATAGATACTGCGGCTTGAGTAAGTGCGGTGCCGCCAGACATTGTGAGGTGTAATTTAGAAAAGTCTAACTTTGCAAATTCAGGGTGTCTCCCAAGACCAACAAACAAGGTGTTGATCCCCATGAATGCTGAAATTTTATGGGGCTTGAGTGTTTGAATGAAACCGTCGATATCCCGTGGATTGGGTATAAGAATTATCTGAGTACCTTTGGCAAAGAGCGCCATCATTCCAACCGTAAATGCATAAATATGATAAAGCGGTAATGGGCATACCAATACTTCTTCACCATCTTTGAAGCCCTCACCAATACGGTCGAGCATTTGGATGCAGTTAGCTAAAACGTTTTTATTACTTAAGGCTGCGCCCTTCGATACCCCAGTAGTACCACCGGTGTATTGCAACATGGCAAGTTCATCTAGAGCAATAGAAGGACGTTCAAATGCAGGCAGTGTATTGCCTAGCTCCACTGCTTGTGTGAATGAAACCGTACCATCGAGATTTGGTGCAGTGTTAGGGTCTAAAAGCTCTGTTGCCGATGTGGTGATAACGGTTTCGATACTAGTATCATCTTTTATGCTAGTAAATTTGGGGAGCAAATCACCCAGAATAACCAGAGCTTTCGCGCCACTATCAGTGAACTGGTGCTTCATCTCGCGTTCGGTATAAAGCGGGTTTGTATTTACTACAACAAGGCCTGCGCGTAAGGCAGCATAAACAACAATAGGGTTTTGAATTAAATTAGGAAGTTGTATGGCGACTTTGGTACCAGGAGACAATTTAGCTTCGTGAACAAAGTAGCGGGCTAACGCTGATGACTTACGGTCTATCTCGGCAAATGTAAGTGTTTGTCCAAGCGCCGTATACGCTGGCCTGTCGGCAAATTTTTGCAAAACGCTTTCAATATAATCGGCTAAGCAGGTCACGTTATCAGGATAAGTTATCATGTTGCTTGTTCCTAGTAGGGCAAAGTAAGTAGGGTGTTTATGCCTTACAGTAGCAAACTTAACTTTTCATTTACATCAGGGTTGGGTTATTTAGTATTATAATTTTTAGTTATCAATTGTTTGTAGAACTATTACTTAAGTAACTATATAGCCCACCAGCACAGATGCCTGCCATGCATTGTGCGGCAAGTCCTAAGGTAGTGCGAGCGCCTGCAATTAGGGTCACATTCAATATGGGCTGCATGGCAATGAGCATTAATAAGAACGACAGGCCTCCCGCTATTGTGAAAAGAATAAATCGGGTACGGTTGGAAGAGCCACTAGCATTTTGATTAAGACGTTTAACGATGAAATGTGTCGCCAAGAACGCCAACAATAAGGTAACAGCAATAATCACGCCGTAAGTAGGCAAAAGGCCTAGTGCATCTTGCCATATCATGAAAAACCAATCGCTTGGATTCATATCAACATCAATTCGAATGAGTCCGATTAAAACGGCACACGAGTGAAACGTACTTGCTAGTAGAAAGCCGACGGCCCATGATGGTAAAAAATGGAAAATAGTGCGTCGTATTAGGTTGTTCATTTTTGTAGTCCAAGATTTGTCGCACAGTGCATTAGAACAAAACTCAACAGGCCTCAAATGGTTTGAGCGTGGCAATAGGGTATACCATAGTATGTTAAGTAAAAGAGGACAATCACAATGAAGTCATGGCGTACGATGATCAGTTTACTGGCTTTTTCTTTATTGGGAGCTGCTTTGACTCCTGCTTTTGCCGTAACTACTGCCTCTGAACTCACTCAAAAGCACGCATCTAATACTGAGCAACGTGAAGCAGGTAGCTCAAATCTAACGGCCTATGAAAATTTCGACCAGCATGTCATGACGGAAGATATCGCTACCTCACTGGCGTTTCCCAAGGCCTTAACGACGGTTATCGATAAGGCTCAGGCAAGCACCCATATATTGATAGTAACGCGAGATGGTGAGCTGGTAATTATTGACAATAAGGGGGAAAGTGCGCGGTTTTCTTTAATGCTCGATGACTTGTACACCAAAGGGCAAGGAGGCGTACTCGATCTTCTTATACCCTCGCAATTCCCTGAAGACAGAACCGTGTTGCTGAGTTATTCCAAGGGGAGCGATAGTGCAAACCGTCTTGCTATAGTAAAAGGACAGCTTTCCCTTACTTCTGGCATTACTAACATTCAGCCAGTGTTAGCACTGGCACAAGCCAAAGACACGCCTGTACACTACGGTGGGAAACTGCTTCAACTAGAGGGCAGTGCTTTACACACAAAACAGGGCTTTTTGGTTACGACAGGAGATGGCTTTGATTATCGCGAGCAAGCGCAAGTTATCAGTTCACAACTAGGAAAAGTGCTAGGGTTCACAATAGACGGCAAGCCGTTGGCCAACCCTCCTTTTCCTGATAACCCCTTTATTTTTAGTATTGGACACCGCAATCCCCAAGGACTTGTAAAGGGGAGTGACGGCAACCTATTTTTGCATGAGCACGGCCCAGATGGCGGTGATGAAGTAAACCTTTTACAACAAGGCGCAAATTATGGTTGGCCAGTTGTTACACTAGGCAAAGACTATTCCGGCGCTAGAATTTCGCCTTTTTCGACCTATCCGGGTATGACTGGCCCCATTGTAGACTGGACACCTTCTATAGCGCCATCCTCCATGATCTACTATTCCCATGGGCGTTTCCCGATGCTAGCTAATACGTTACTTGTTACCAGTTTGAAAGCCAAAGCTTTGTATGCAGTTAGAGCCGTATCGAACGAATATATCTCTACAAAAATTTTTGAGGGACCTGGGGAACGGCTGCGGGATATTGCGCTTGATCATCAAGGTAACCTGCTTCTTTTGACCGATGGTGAAAATGGAAGAGTGATCGAGGTATCGCCAAGAGGAAATTAGGCACAGAAAACATTAATAAATGAAATTTTGTTTCAAAATTGATGGTAATTTGTACTGGTAGCACCATAAATAAAATGAATGTCTGTCATAAGTGCAACACTATTATTTATCTTTATTGGTCAAACCATTCAAGCTAAATATCGTCATTGATTTCAAATGGTTTGATTCTAACTGTATGAAATTATTGGCTTAATTTTGCTTTTAATTAAAATTCGTTTTTCTAGTAAAAATGTAAGTGCTTTAACACAACGACAGTTTAGGCGGGTGAATACCTAACTGTTTACTTTCAGTCATTACGTAACCGCTAAAAATCGGTTAAAATATCCCTCATTTTTATATGCGTATAGCTAAGACCGACTTAACACTACGCCCAAGTAAAACTAAGACCGAGAGAACTATATGAGTTTGTATTCAGAATATCTGGCAGAGATCGAAACCCGTAAAACGGAACTAGGTCTTAACCCTAAGCCAATCGACAGTGCAGATCTGCTGTCTGAAATTATTGCTCAAATTAAAGATACAACAAACGAGCATCGCGAAGACTCTCTAAAATTCTTTATCTATAACACGCTTCCTGGTACTACACCTGCGGCGGGTGTTAAAGCACAATTCCTAAAAGAAATTGTACTTGGCGAAGAAAAAGTAGAAGAAATTACCCCTGAGTTTGCGCTTGAACTACTTTCACACATGAAAGGTGGTCCGTCTGTAGAAGTACTACTAGACCTAGCACTTTCTGATGACGAAGCGGTTGCTAAGCCTGCGGCAGAAGTATTGAAGACTCAAGTCTATCTATACGAAGCTGACACTGAGCGTCTTGAAAATGCATTCAAAGCTGGCAATGCTATTGCTAAAGACGTACTAGAAAGCTACGCAAAAGCTGAATTCTTTACCAAGCTTCCTGATGTTCCAGAGAAAATTGAAGTTGTGACTTACATCGCCGCTGAAGGTGATATTTCAACTGACCTTCTTTCTCCAGGTAACCAAGCGCACTCACGTGCCGACCGTGAACTTCACGGCCAGTGCATGATCTCTCCTGAAGCGCAGCAAGAAATTGTTGAACTTGGTAAGAAGCACCCGAATGCTAAAGTGATGCTTATCGCTGAAAAAGGCACAATGGGTGTAGGTTCATCTCGTATGTCTGGTGTGAACAACGTTGCACTATGGGCAGGTGAGCCAACAAGCCCTTACATTCCATTTGTAAACAAAGCGCCAATTGTTGCTGGTACTAACGGTATTGCGCCAATCTTCCTTACTACTGTTGACGTAACCGGTGGTATTGGTCTTGACCTTAAGAACTGGGTTAAGAAAACTGATGAAAACGGTGAAATCGTTCGCGATGCAAACGGTGACCCAGTACTTGAAGAAGCTTACTCAGTAGCAACTGGTACTGTACTAACTATCGATACTAAGGCGAAGAAGCTTTACAACGGTTCAGAAGAACTTGCTGACGTATCTGCATCATTTACTCCTCAAAAAATGGAGTTCATGAAAGCCGGTGGTTCTTACGCAGTTGTATTCGGTAAGCAGCTACAGTCTTTCGCAGCACGTACTCTAGGTACAAAAGCGCCAGCCGTATATGCAGCGTCGAAAGAAGTGTCTCACGAAGGCCAAGGCCTAACAGCGGTTGAAAAAATCTTTAACCGTAATGCAGTTGGCGTAAATTCAGATGCTCCGCTTCATGCTGGTTCTGACGTACGCGTTAAAGTAAACATTGTAGGTTCGCAGGATACGACTGGCCCAATGACGTGCCAAGAGCTTGAGTCAATGGCCGCTTCTACGATTTCTCCTGTTGTAGATGGTGCTTACCAGTCTGGTTGTCACACGGCATCAGTATGGGACAAAAAAGCACAAGCTAACATCCCTAAGCTTATGTCGTTCATGAACAACTTTGGTGTAATCACTGCACGTGATCCTAAAGGCGTTTACCATGCAATGACTGACGTTATTCACAAAGTGCTTAACGACATTACAGTAGACGATCGTGCCATTATCATCGGTGGTGACTCGCACACGCGTATGTCTAAAGGTGTAGCATTCGGTGCCGATTCAGGTACGGTAGCACTAGCACTTGCAACGGGTGAAGCGGCAATGCCAATCCCTGAGTCTGTGAAAGTTACTTTTAAAGGTAGCATGAAAGAGCACATGGACTTCCGTGACGTGGTTCACGCGACTCAAGCGCAAATGCTTAAGCAATTCTCTGGCGAGAACGTGTTCCAAGGTCGTGTAATTGAAGTTCAAATCGGTACTCTATTGGCTGACCAAGCATTCACATTCACTGACTGGTCTGCAGAAATGAAGGCGAAAGCATCAATCTGTATCTCAAATGACGAGACAATGATTGCGTCGCTTGAACTTGCTAAGAGCCGTATCCAAATCATGATCGACAAGGGCATGGACAACGAAGCGAACATGCTTCAAGGCCTAATTGACCTAGCTGATAAGCGTATTGCTGAAATCAAGTCTGGTGAAGAGCCAGCGCTTGCGCCAGATGACAACGCGAAGTACTACGCAGAAGTGGTTATCGATCTAGATCAAATCGACGAGCCAATGATTGCTGACCCAGACGTAAACAACGAAGACGTATCTAAGCGTTATACCCACGACGTTATCCGTCCAGTTTCTTACTACGATGGTAAGCCAGTAGACCTAGGTTTCGTTGGTTCTTGTATGGTGCACAAAGGCGACATGCAAATCATCGCACAAATGCTGCGTAACCTAGAAAAGCTTAACGGTTCTGTTGAATTCAAAGCGCCACTAGTTGTAGCTCCACCTACATATAACATCGTTGACGAGCTAAAAGCGGAAGGCGATTGGGACGTTCTAGCTAAATATGCAGGCTTCCAGTTCGATGATGCTAAGCCTAAAGAAGCGGCGCGTACTAAGTACGACAACATTCTTTACCTAGAGCGTCCTGGATGTAACCTATGTATGGGTAACCAAGAAAAGGCTGAGCCAGGCGATACAGTTATCGCGACATCTACACGTCTTTTCCAAGGTCGTGTTGTAGCTGACTCTGCTGAGAAGAAAGGTGAATCACTACTAGGCTCTACGCCGCTAGTAGTACTTTCAACGGTTCTTGGTCGTTTCCCAACGACAGAAGAGTACAAGCAAGCAGTTGCAGGCATTGACCTAACTAAGTTTGCTCCACCTTCTGAAGACTTGGCAGTTAAGCCTAAGTTCGAAGCAGATGTAGCCGTTAAGCGCGTATAAGTACTTAACGCTTTCAAACGCATTTAAAAGCCCCAACCTCGGTTGGGGCTTTTTTGTACCCAAATAATGGGGTCAGAGTACATTAGTACGGTTGTAGAGCTAGCGGTAAACAGCTAGAAAAGTACTCTGACCCCATTATTTTTATGCAGAGTTGTTGTTTGGTACTTATACTGAGTTATTAGTCATTTAATAATACTTAGAACTCTAATGCCAAAGCAGTACTCTACAAAGCCTGAATCATTTGGCGAAGTTACATCGGCCTTGCAAAAAGCTGGCTTCAAAATTCTGCTGGTTTTTTCTTTACTCATCTTAGCGGTAATCGTCATAGCCCAACCCCAAAATGTGTATGTGGCAGTATTTTTCGGCCTGTCTTGGTGTGCAATTTCGGTAGCGGGAATTATCTTTTCTAACTACAAAGAACCTTTAGCGAAATTGTGGGCAATACTCACCATTCCCGTCGCGCCTTACCTTGTAATAAGCAATGGGCTCATGCCCGCAACCTTAGTTCCAATTGCTACTATTTTTCCCATTTTACTTCTTTCTAATGGTTGGCGAATAAGTGCAATGGTAGTACTCGCATGCTGTACTTTTCTTGTGCCGTTTTACGAAGGGGATTATGACAAGGGCCTTTGGCTAAGGCTTTGTGTGACCAACCTTGTTGTGTCCCTTCTTATCTATGCTCTAGCGAGCCAATTAGAGAAAGCCCTTGTAGGGAGTAAAAACAAAACTCTTGAGCTAAACAGGGCGCTTGCGAGCGAAAAGCAAGCGTCGGCTGCACAATCACGATTCCTCGCCACTATGTCACACGAGATTCGCACGCCATTAAACGGTATTTTGGGATTGACCGATGTAGTGCTTTCTCATGATATTTCGGAAAGTGCACGGCCTAACCTCGAGAAGATTCAGCGTTCAGGACTCTCGCTAAACCGCATTTTGAACGACATATTAGATCTCTCCAAATTGAATGCGGGAAAACTTGCGCTGGAGATCATTCCCTTTGACCTAAAAAGTACTGCCAAAGATTGCGTGGCGTTTTATGCACAATTGGCGCAGAACAAAGGTATCTCACTGAGAATAGAAGTAGATAAAACATTAAATACTTGTGTTGTAGGGGACGCAACGCGCCTTTCTCAAGTGTTAAACAACCTAGTGAGCAACGCGATAAAGTTTACGCATCAGGGCAGTGTCACTTTAGGGCTATCAAAAGGTGAAGCGTCAAAGACCCATCAATTTGTCAGATTTTCAGTTAAGGATACGGGGGACGGGATTGATGCTTCTGAACAAGAGCGCGTATTCGATGCATTTACCCAAGCCAACAGCAGCATTAATCGAATGCACGGGGGAACGGGACTTGGTTTACAGATAGTAAAAAGCTTGGTTGAAGCTATGGGCGGCACGGTTTATCTGAAAAGCGCGGTAGGTCAGGGGAGTGAATTTTATTTCGAGCTACCGTTTGAAATTGCAGATAGTGTAATTGGCGCTAAAGAACAGGAAAGCACACCGTCGTTCTCAAACCTTACTGTTTTGGTTGCAGAAGATAACGACATTAACCAGGTCGTAGCAAAATCATTGTTAGAAGACACAGGATTGAAAGTTACGCTTGCTAATAACGGTAAAGAAGCTGTAGAGATTGCACTTAAGCAGCATTTCGACCTTATATTGATGGACTTACACATGCCTGAAATGAATGGCTCTGAAGCCGCTTTAGCGTTGCGAAAAGCTAACATCACTATTCCTATTATCGCGTTCACTGCTGCGGTGGTTGCCGAAGAAATAGATAAAGCGTTAGCATCCGGGATGAATGGATATCTCACAAAACCAGTCAATAAAACGGAACTACACGCTGTGCTAACTAAATATTTGGGCGGAGAAATGTCTACAGAAAGTTCCTGTATTGCTAAAGGGGGATATACAGAGTAATGTGGCTAAGAAATTGTCATTAATCCGAATAAACCCCTGTTATACAATAGATAATAATAAAAGTTCGCTTGGCCCAATCAAGTAAATAGTATTACTGCGAAAAGCAAAGCGTCTTATAAAAGGATTTAAGTTTGAAGTCACAAATACATATTATAATTGCCCTGCTATTTCTTGCTTTCACGAGCCTTCCGGCTAACAGCGAAACAGGCAGCGACAGCCAGCGTTACGAATTGAAGGTAGAGAAACTCCAGTCTAAAGTGCTAAACGAGCAACGAGAAGTGGTTGTTCAGCTTCCAAAAGGCTACGCCGAAAACCCCGACAAGAAATACCCCGTTATTTATCGTCTAGATGGTGCGGGAAATCTTACTATGATGAATGCAGTGCTAGAATCGCTGCAATCTCAGAATGCTGCTCCGGAAGTCATTATAGTCGCCATTGAAAATACCGACCGACTTCGCGATCTATATCCCACGGCAAATGAAGATCCAAATGGGCCTGTAGGCTACGGCGGTGGCGGTGCAAACTTTCTTTCCTTTATAACCACTGAGCTTATGCCGATGGTAGAGAAGAAATATCGCGTGCATGACTTTCGAGTGATAGAGGGTGCATCAGCCGGAGGCGTATTCGCGTTGTACGCACTTACCCAGAAGCCTGAGCTTTTTAACGCCGCGCTGACTTACAGTGCTGCGGTGTGGTGGAACTATGGCGCATCTGCAAAAAGTACGGTTGCATTCTTAAAATCTGCCAATCAATTAGACCACTTCATTTACACGTCTATCGGCAATGAAGGCGCGCCCATGCGCCCGTATTATAACGATATGATTTCTGGAATGCGGGCAAATCAACCTGCCGGATTAAGATGGGAGAACGAAGCCTACGAGGGAGTTACCCACAATTTGGTCTCAGCTGCGTCAACTTTCAGCGCTTACCATCATTTGTTCTTATCAGCTTATTTAAGGCCACAGCAGTTCAGTGGAGATATTAAAAGTATTAAAGACTATTACGCCCGTGTTTCAAAGCAGCGAGGCGAGAAACTCGACGCGCCGGAATGGGTTATTCGCGAGTTAGGTTATCACTATGTGGGTGAACAAAACTACGACAAAGCCATCGCCTTGTTTAAATACGATATTGCTGAGTATCCTCAAACGCCTGACGCATATAATGGCTTAGCTTATGGTTATGAGCAGATGGGCGAGTACAAAAAAGCGCTGGAAAGCGTGAACCAAGCTTTAGCACTTTCCTCGTCTGAGCACGATGGCCATCAGGTTTATGTTAATAGACAAAAACGCTTGCAGTCCTTATTGAAGGATTAAGTTATCTTGAACCATAAAAGCACAGTTAAACACGTAAACTGGATCGCCACTGCGGTTTGTATGGTCGGAATGGCCTTGGGAACGAGCGGGTGCAGTACCGTCACGACAGGCCAAACCGATCGCTGTATTGAGCAAGCTAACAACGCAGATGTTCATGGGGTGTACACCGCCGACGAGCAGCTAAATGCTTGCTTGGAAACTTACAAACTGCGACGTGATAAAGAAAGAACGGCAGGTGAAGCGTTTGCTGAAGACGTGCTGATCTCAGTTATTGATATTATTACCGACTAGAGCCGCTTCGATTAAGCGAAAAAACCTTCCTACGTACAGTTATAAAAGCAAAGAAGGCAGAGTAATTTACTCTGCCTTCTTTGTTTTTGCTTCTCTATTAAAAGCATTAAAGCAAGCAAAGGTTAACACGTTATAGGAAGAGCCGATGCGAAATTTTTTGACTGCTGTATATGTACTTTCAATCACCGCCATAGCTAACGTTAATGCTAATCACATGCTCGATACTGTCGAAGGGCTGCAGCTTGCTAAGCAATACGATCAAAGTCGCACTGATATCAACGTAGCTGACTATTGGGTTAGTGAGAAGCTAGACGGTATTCGCGCAAGATGGAACGGTACTGAATTACTTACCCGCAATGGGAACAAGATATTCGCGCCAACATGGTTCACCGCTAACTGGCCAGAAACCACTATTGACGGCGAACTTTGGATAGGAAGAGGGGAGTTTGAACGTACAGCTTCTATTGTGCTTTCAACGATGACAAACATCGAGCTGCATTCTGTCGCTAACGCTTCATCTAGCACAGTGTCTTCAGCAGACACTATAGCCGCAGCAAATTCTCTATCTGCAAAACGCTGGGCCAAAGTTAGATTTATGGCCTTTGACATGCCTATGATGGGTGAGCCATTTGGTCGGCGACTCAACAGGCTTAACAGCCTAAGTAAATCTACACCTAACCCAACGTTTGCAGTTATCCCTCAATTTAAGCTTACGTCTATTGCTTCACTTGATGAAAAGCTGAAGCAAGTAACCCAGGAAGGCGGAGAAGGGTTAATGCTTCATCATGAACAAGCGCTGTACACATCCGGGCGAAGTGACAAGTTACTCAAAGTAAAACGCTTTGAAGATGCAGAAGGGAAAGTACTGGCATTGCTTCCGGGAAAAGGACGATTTAAGGGAATGATGGGCTCGCTTCTTGTAGAAACGCGAGAAGGCATTCAATTTAAATTAGGAACGGGCTTTTCAGAAAATGAGCGCCAAGCTCCGCCCGCTATCGGTAGCTGGGTAACCTTTAAGTACTACGGCTTAACCAAAAATGGAAAGCCAAAGTTTGCAAGCTATCTTCGCACCAGACCTCAGACAGACTTGCCCAATTAACACTTACTTACTGCCAGTATAGTCACAATGAACTGCCTCTCACTTACTGTTGTTATACCAATCCGCATGGATAAGTGCCCACTCAGAAGGCGCTGGCAAGTTTCCTAGCAAAGCGTGGGAATGCAGGAATGGTTGTTCCCTTTCAAATTCCCAGAATGAAGCTAGGAAGCTTGCCAGACCTTCCCGAAGGGCGAGTTTTAAATGTCCGTACTCTTTATTGTGTCACCTTGATGTAGAACCACTATACCTGCGGTAACACGCCGCGATTACGAACATTTTAACTCTCGCTGAGTGGGTAATTATCTATGCGGACTGGTGTTAATCGTTTACGGTTTGCTTCAATTGAAGAAGCATCGTGTACAGCTAACCCCTTGTCTTTAAGTCATAAAGCCCTATAACTTTACTACATGTTAATTGCTAAAATGACTTTGCTTATTTCTTTTTAATCGCTTTTGTCGTTTAAAAGTAATGGTATGAATAGCGATTATAAGTGAATTAAAAGGGCGCTAAATTTAAAAAATGAGCCCGTGAAGTTATACTGTTGATGATTTATTAAACACACCTTGCGTCAAGTGCGTACAAGACCGTTTACTCCCATTGCGCAAGCTAACTTAGAGGAAGAGACTGTGTTACAAGACTATCGCAATCACGTTGAAGAACGTGCCGCTCAAAATATTCCACCTAAACCGCTTAACGCTGAACAGGTAGCTGGCCTGGTTGATTTATTAAAGAACCCGCCAGCAGGCGAAGGGGAGTTTCTTTTAGAACTGCTGTCAGAACGTGTACCGCCTGGGGTTGATGAGGCAGCTTACGTTAAAGCTGGGTTTTTAAGTGCAATCGCAAAAGGTGAAGACAGTTGTGAGCTTATCTCTAAAGAGAAAGCCGTTGAACTGCTAGGAAATATGCACGGTGGCTACAACATTGCCACTTTAGTGGAGCTACTTGATGATAACGCGCTTGCGCCGTTGGCAGCGAAAGAGCTGAAACATACTCTTTTAATGTTTGACGCTTATCACGATGTGGAAGAAAAGCACAAAGCGGGTAACGAGCATGCCACTGACATCATTAAATCTTGGGCTGAAGGTGAGTGGTTCACGTCGCGCAAGTTAATGGACGATAAAATCACTTACACCGTGTTTAAAGTAACAGGTGAAACGAATACTGATGATTTGTCGCCAGCCCCTGACGCATGGTCTCGCCCAGATATTCCTCTGCACGCCCTGGCAGCTTACAAGATGCCCCGCGAAGGTTTAGAGCCAGAAGAACCTGGTGTTAAAGGCCCAATGGCGCAAATAGAAGAAGTCAAAAGTAAGGGGTATCCCGTAGCGTTTGTCGGTGATGTAGTTGGAACCGGCTCGTCACGCAAGTCGGCAACTAACTCTGTATTGTGGTTCTTCGGTGAAGACTTACCGGGTGTGCCTAATAAACGAGGCGGTGGTGTGTGCATTGGTTCAAAAGTTGCGCCTATCTTCTTTAACACCATGGAAGATGCCGGTGCATTGGTGTTTGAAGCCGATGTGGAAAAAATGAACATGGGTGATGTGATAGACATCTATCCGTTTGAAGGCAAAATCACCAACCATGAAACCGGTGAACTTCTTGCAGAATACAGCTATAAGTCGAAGGTGATTCTGGATGAAGTGCGCGCAGGTGGGCGTATCAACCTGATTATTGGCCGTGGCCTTACCGAGAAGGCGCGTGAGACACTAGGTTTAGGCCCAACGGATTTATTCCGTACGCCTGAACAGCCAAAAGACAGCGGCGCGGGTTTCTCGCTAGCGCAGAAAATGGTGGGTAAGGCGTGCGGTGTCGACGGTATTCGCCCAGGCACCTACTGCGAACCTAAAATGACAACCGTGGGCTCGCAAGATACCACTGGGCCAATGACCCGCGATGAGCTTAAAGACCTAGCCTGTCTTGGCTTTACTGCCGATTTAACCATGCAGTCATTCTGTCACACCGCCGCTTACCCAAAGCCGGTGGATATAGAAACGCAGCACACGCTGCCTGATTTTATAATGAACCGCGGTGGCGTATCGCTTCGTCCTGGTGACGGCATTATACACAGCTGGTTAAACCGCATGCTGCTGCCTGACACAGTAGGCACGGGTGGTGACTCGCATACTCGTTTCCCATTGGGTATTTCATTTCCTGCGGGTTCTGGCCTAGTCGCGTTCGCTGCGGCTACTGGCGTTATGCCGCTAGATATGCCCGAGTCGGTATTGGTGCGATTTAAGGGAGAAATGCAGCCGGGCATTACGCTACGCGACCTAGTACATGCCATTCCGCTATACGCCATCAAACAAGGGCTGTTAACGGTAGAGAAAAAAGGCAAGATCAACGCCTTCTCTGGCCGTATTTTAGAAATCGAAGGACTAGAGAACTTAACCGTAGAACAGGCGTTCGAGCTTTCTGACGCATCGGCGGAGCGTTCAGCAGCCGGTTGTACTATCAACTTATCTGAAGCGTCGATTGCTGAATACCTGCGTTCAAACATT
>Ga0115012_10000106_pt1 | contig 48355 bp, 45 predicted proteins | sample TroAtlMetagenome_FD_88706 | JGI IMG/M metagenome (GOLD analysis project Ga0115012, IMG submission 88706) | Marine eukaryotic phytoplankton communities from Atlantic Ocean - Tropical Atlantic ANT10 Metagenome | ecosystem: Environmental > Aquatic > Marine > Oceanic | place: Tropical Atlantic... | reverse complement strand
ATGGGTTCACTCAGCGGCATCTTGACCGGTGGGTGGCGCATCAACGACGAAGAGACGGTGAGTCTCTTTGGTGGCGACTTCAACTACTACGAGCTCAAGGCGAACCTGCGGACCTACTACCCGCTGGTGAAGTCTGAGGCGCTCATCTTCAAGTACAACGTCACGCTGGGTCATATGGGCAGCACAGACGGCAACATTATTCCGTGGAGTCAGCGTTACCGGATGGGTGGAATCACCTCCATCCGCGGATACGACTGGTACTCGCTGGGTCCAAGCATCCGGGCGAGTGGCTACCGTGCAGGCAACCATGTCCTGGCATGGCAGGGCTCAGATGATCCCACGGCGGCAGACGACAAGCTGGTCATCGGCGGTACCCGCTCGTGGGTCAACAACCTCGAGATTGAGGCGCCCATCGTCCGCCAAGCCGGCATCTCGACCGTGGTGTTCTTCGATGCTGGTAATGCCTACGGCGATGTCTGGGGCAGCGGTGCAATCGACCCAACCGACGTCAGGGCCGCTTATGGATTCGGTATTCGATGGTTCTCTCCCATGGGCCCACTGCGGTTCGAGTGGGGCTTCCCGGTCAACCCACGCTCGGATGAGCGAGCGGTGGTCTTCGACTTTTCCATGGGCTCCATGTTCTAAGGACAGGACCCAAACCTCTTGGAGGCAGACATGATGTTTCGATCCCTTATTCTCGGTGCACTCTTGAGTGTGCAGACAGCATTCGCCGGCGGCATCGCTGTGGTGGACTTCAACAAAGCCGGCTCGCTCGTCCGTGAGGGCGCCAAGATCCAGGCAGACCTCGAGCAACTTGCAGCGGATCGCAAGCAGCGCATCACAGAGATGCAGGCAGAGTTCCAGGCCAAGGGAGAGGCCTACCAGAAGCAGCAAATGATCCTCAGCGAGGAGACCCGCGCGCAGAAGGAGTCTGAGCTCATGCAACTCCAGCAGGAACTCCAGCAGGCGATGATGTCTGCCGAACAGGAGATCCAGGCTGCACAGGCGCGCAAGGCAAACTCCTTGTTCGAGCGCATGCGCTCCGTCGTCGAGACCATCGGCGAAGAGAAGGGCTACGATCTCGTCATCGAGGCGAGCGCCGTGATGTACATGGGCAAGGTCGATGACATCACTGCCGAGCTTGTGACCCGCTTCGACGCGGCCAAGTAGGTCATGGGCGACCCGCTCACCCTGAGTGAGGTCGCTGCCTTGGTTGGCGGAACCGTTGAGGGCAACGGCGACCGGGTCGTGAGGACCGTACGGTCGCTCGATGCTGCCGGTGCTGATGACCTGAGCTTTCTCGCCAACCGTCGCTACCTGCCATCGGCTCGGCGGAGTGGCGCTGGCGCCATCTTGGTGGCCCCTGGGGTCATGCTCGATGGCGTCGATCGCATCGTGGTGGCTGATCCCTATCGTGCGTTTGCACAGGTCATGCACCACTGGCATCCAGTGGTCACTCCTGAGGCTGGCGTTGATCCGGCCTCCTGGGTCGCGCCAGATGCCGATGTCGAGGGCGCTCGAATTGATGCCTTCGCCTGGGTTGGAGCGGGGGCGACGGTGGGGTCTGGAACATGGCTTCAGGCCGGCGCTGTGGTCGGGGCTGGTGCGGTGATCGGCCGCGACTGTCGCCTGATGCCGCAAGCGGTCGTCATGGAGGGATGCGTCCTCGGCGATCGGGTCTGGCTCAATCCTGGTGCGGTCGTGGGCGCAGAGGGCTTTGGGTTTGCCCCCAGCCCGGACGGTCACCTCAAGATCCCTCAGGTGGGCGTCGTCTCCATTGGGGACGACGTGGAGATCGGTGCCAATAGCTGCGTTGATCGGGCCGCCCTGGACACCACGCGAGTACGGTCGGGTGCGAAGCTGGACAACCTCGTTCAGGTCGGTCATGCCGCTGATGTTGGAGAACACAGCTTGATGGTGGCGTTCTCTGGCGTGGCAGGCTCGAGCCGCCTCGGCAAGGGTGTGGTGCTCGCAGCAAAGGCCGCGGTGCTGGGCCACATCAGCGTCGGCGATGGCGCTCGCGTGGGCGTGGCAAGCGCTGTGACCTCTGGCGTGGACCCCGGAGGCGAGGTCACGGGGGTTCCCGCCATCAAGCATTCTCGCTGGCGTCGCGCAGCCACGGCCTTTGGTGACCTTGATCAACTCACAAAGACAGTGCGGAAACTCGAGAAGCGAATCGCACAGCTGGAGGATTCTCAGTGATGGATATCGACCAAATCATGGAACTTTTGCCCCATCGCTACCCGTTTCTGATGATCGACCGGGTGGAGGAGGTTGAGCCTGGAGAGCGGGCGGTGGCAGTGAAGTGCGTGACGGTCAATGAGCCGCACTTCCAGGGCCACTTTCCTCAGACCCCGATCATGCCAGGGGTGCTGATCACAGAGGCGTTTGCGCAAACTGCAGGCATAGTTGCCCTCTCTGCGCACGAGGATCTCGCAGGGAAGACCGTGTTCCTACTCGGACTCGACAAGGTCCGCTTTCGTAAGCCTGTTCGACCTGGAGATCGCCTCCTCATCACCGCTGAAAAGCAAGCCGTGAGCCGAGGTATCTGGACATTCAAGGTCGTGGCGACGGTTGACGGTGTGAAGGTCGCGGATGGGGGCATCATGGCGACGGTGGCAAAGGACACCGATTGAGGTCGCGAAAGGCTGGATTCATCGGACATAATCACTGTAGGATGAGTGCGAAGAAGACCTGGAAGCGCGGTGACGACATCGAAGTCAAATGATCAGTCGGGATTGGGAGTGCCCCAGACTCAGGGGACACCGACCAACATCCTGAGCCCAGGAACCCTCATTGGGGACAAGTTTCGGATCGAGCGTAGGATCGCCCGCGGTGGCCAAGCGTCTGTCTATCTGGCTCGGCAAGAACCCCTAAACAGACCTGTGGCACTCAAGCTGCTGTCGCCACCGAGTCTTGAAGCGACAGACGAAGAGCGCGAGGCTTTTGAGCAGCGGTTCCTCCTGGAGGCCCGGACCCTCGCTGGACTCGATCACCCCAACATCGTCACGATTTTCGACTACGGGGAGACCAACGACGGTCGCTACTACCTCGCGATGGAGTACATCAGCGGCGGACGCTTCCTCGACCTGCTGAAGCGGGGTCATATGGAATCCGGACGTGCAGTCAATCTGTGCATTCAGGTCGCTCAGGCCCTGCGCTATGCGCACAAGCGGGGGGTGGTTCACCGTGATGTGAAGAACTCCAACGTGCTTGTCCGACAGCTGGACAACGGTGAGGAACAGGCCAAAGTTGTTGACTTTGGGCTGGTGAAGTTGTCCAAGCTGGACTCGGGACTGACGCAGACTGGAATGATTCTGGGCTCGCCACACTTTATGGCGCCAGAGCAGGCCACAGGTCAGGGTGTGGACCATCGGGCTGACATCTATGCCACGGGTGTGCTGCTGTACTGTGGACTGACGGGGAACTACCCCTTTGACGGACCCCATGCGACGGCGATCATTACGGCCCACGTGACCCGAGACGTGCCGTCCTTTGCCTCCATTGCGCCGGGTGTACGTGTACCGGATGGACTCGAGCTTGTGGTGAGGCGCTGCCTGGAGAAGAAGCCCGGTCGACGGTATCCAAGTATGGACGCACTCATCGCGGATCTGCTGCCGTACCACACGGGTGCTCCGCTTGAGGTCGCCTCCGGTGAGTTTCATACATTGACCGGGATGAAGGCCCTCGAGCCAAAGCGTGACTGGGCATCTGTCTGGGCTGGCCTGGTCGTGGGTGGTGTCATCGCCATCTTGGTTGCGATGGTCGTGGTCACTGCGGTCGTTGGGTACAAGATGCGTGACGCTGCACCCGCACCCGAGCCTGCACAGGTTGAGGCGCCTGTCTCGGCGTCCCCTGCTGCTGCGCCGCCCCCGGCTGCTGTACCGCCAGTGACCCCTGCGTCGACGCCCAAAGTCGAAGCGGCCCCCGCATCGACACCGGCCGTCGAGGCACGATCCCCAAAGTCTGAACGGGCAGCACCAGCACCTCGCCCTAAAGTCGCAGCGAAACCCGCCCCTGCGCCCGAGAAGCCTGTAGAGACGACCAAGCCCGCCCCTGCTGCTGGCGGTGGAGATTGGTCGGACGTGGACCTCGAAGGTCTGGAGAACCCCTGGGACGAATGATCACCGGACTCCTGCTCAGCATGGTTCTGTCCGGACCTGCCATGGCGCAGGGTACGGGTCAGCAGGACGCCCGTGCGCGAGAGATGTTCATCACGGGGCAGCACTTGTACCAAGAAGGTCGATACCGAGACGCCCTCGTGGCCTTCGAGTCCGCGTATCGGCTCAGTGGTCGGCCCAATATCCTGCGCTCGCTCGCGTATTGCCATGAGAATCTTGATGAGATTGAGCGGGCTCTGGACGTCTTGTACCGCTATCGAGGACTCGCTGAGGAAGACAAGATTGCGGAAATAGAGCGTCACATTCAGCGTCTCGAGGACCGACTCGACGCAGATGCTGCCGCACCGGCTCCTGTACCAGCCCCTGTGACCACCCGATCCACACCGTCCGACTCTCGACGGAATGCTGAGCCAAGCAAGGCACCACAGTCACGTGGTCGACAAGCAGAACAGCCCCGGAAGATAGAGCCACGGGAGCGGCGGCAGGTGGGCATGGGGCCGAAGATTGGCTTTGGTCTTGGTGCGGTCGCCCTGGGTACGGGCGGGTTCTTTGCATGGAAGGCTCACGACGCGCGGACCAACGCGAGAGAGCTCTGCAGCAATGGGGCTGGCTACTGTCCCCGGACGGCGGCACAGTACATCAATGACGATGCCTTCTATTCGGTCGCTGCCGACACCAGCTTCGCAGTCGGCGGCGTGGCTCTGGTGGGTGCCACCGTCTGGATGGTGGTGAACAATCGGAAGACCTCTGCGATTCAGCTTGTGCCCTATGGCAATGGTCTCGGACTGATGGGGAGGTTCTGATGCGTGCGTGGATGATGACACTGCCGCTGGCCTTCACCAGCTGCTCGTTCACGAAGTTTGCCTTCACACAGTGCGACATGAATCAGGAATGTAGGGATGCTTTCGGCTGGGGGTACGTGTGCGCTGAGGATCTCTGCCAAGAGGTGGCTCCGAACCCTCGCTGCGGTCGAACCTACCCAGACGATCTGCTGCAGGACGTCGAGGGCTACCGAGACCGTGTCGTCTTTGGAGTGCAGTTCGATCAGAGCCAATTTGAGACGGAGTCTCGTGCAGCAGAATTTGCCATCGAAGAGGTGATGAAGGCGAGCGGGCTGGGTGAGAAGGGCTTTGCAGCGGTGGTCTGCACGAACGAGGAGTCCTCGCTCCTCGACGGCCTCTCTCAAGACCAAGCGAATGTGTTGGTGAGCGAGTACCTCGCCGATCAAGTGGGTGTGTCCGCCATCATCGGACCCGCGACCAGTGACCGAGTAGAGGATGCATTTCAAGCCGTGAAGCGGTTCGGTACACTCGTCATGTCCCCCACAGCGACAAGTCCTGCACTCACACCGCTGGATGGATCGGTGTCGACATCGGCAGACCCCGGTCTGTTGTGGCGTACGTCGCCTCCGGATGATCTACAGGGTGCAGAGCTGGCAGCACTCATGGGCGCAGATGGAATGGACATCGTGGCGTTTATTGTTGAAGAGGGCAACTACGGAACAGCGTTGGGTGCCATCGGTCAGTCTGCATTTGAGGATGCAGGTGGAGAGGCCACGCTTGTGCCCTATGAGAGCGGCTCCGTGGCATCTCTTCAGGACAAGATTGCCCTTGTTGAGGACATGGATGTCGATGGTGTGGCATTCATCTCTTCTGACCGAGGAGACACAGAGGAGTTTCTCCAGTTTGTGTCCACCAGTGCAGCGGACCCCTCTTACACCTGCGCATCGACCGACCGCTGTCCCTTCAGTGATGGTGGGGCCACCATCTACTTTGCGGATGGGGGCAAAGACCTGAGCATCTTTGAGTCGGTCGCAGGCATTGAGCGGGTGCTGGATCGCATACACGGTACGGCTCCTGCCCACGAACTCGGAAGCGTCTACAACGTGTTTGCAGACAGCTTTGATGCCAAGTGGGGTTCCGGAACGGCCGACTCCACGCCATTCACTCCGTACGCCTACGATGCAGCATGGCTGGTGATCTACGGCTCGGCGTGGGCCCACTACAACGAGGCGGCGATCGATGGCCTCGGTATCGCGCGTGGGTTGCGTCGCATCAGCGAGAAGCGTCAAGGCACCACGCAAGTCGATGTTGGTCGCAGTGCATGGAACAGTGTGCGTGCTGAATTTGAGGCTGCACAGCCAATCGATGTCCAGGGAGCATCTGGGTCGCTCGATTATGACCCCTCGTCGGGGGAAACATCGGCGCCGATCGAGTACTGGTGCGTCACCGCCTTGAGCGGAGCAGGCCTCGATTTCGGCACGGTCAGCCATCCAAGCGAGGGTGTGTCGAGGTGCGAGACTTAGGTCACGAGACCCTCAACAAAGGGAACCTCAAGCACCTTCTCATGCTGAATCGGTCCGTGGCCGAAGAAGCCATCCTCGCCGAATAGCTCACCGTGATCCGCGGTGATGGTGAGCCAGGTGTTGGGCGGGAGACTGTCGATGAGGTCGGCGACGGCGTCGTCTACCCAAGACACGGTGTGAACCTGCCGAGCCTGTAGCGCCTCGAGACGCTGCATATCGAAGCCGGCCTCGGCCTCTGTCAGCATGCTGCCACCACCCGCTCGCTTGAAGACACCGTGTACCCCATGAATGACTGGCCACTCGTTCTCGGGTTCATCAGGTGTCGCGTAGGGGTAGTGGGTCTCTCCGGTATTGAGCAGCACAAAGTTGGGGCGCGTGTCGGACCACTCAATCATTGGGATCATGGCCCTCAGATCGTTGTGTGCCGGAGCCAACGACCAAGCGTCGAAGTCTACATTCAGAGGGGTGTGGCCGTTCAGTACTGGCATGCTGACCACCGCTTGAGTGTGGTAGCCCAGGGTGTGTCGTAGAAAGTGGGGAAGCCAGAGCCGAGGCACCATATCGACGAAGCCCATCTCCGAAATACCGAGGCGGTGAGCCAGCCCTGCAAGCTCTTGCTTGTAGTAGGTCGATGCAAACACATGCTGAGGGTTCGTGTGAGGCAGGAGCCCCATCAGCAGGTTGAAGTGAGACGGAGATGTCCAGCTGGCGTAGCTGAAGCGACGCTCGATGGTGCCGATTCGAGCCATGGTCTTGGGTGACGCAGCGACAAAGCTGTCGTAGCGGCAGGAGTCCAAGATGAGGAGCACGAAGTTTCGGGCGCCCGCAGGTGGGTCAGGTCTGGTCACTCAGTGGAGCTAACCCGCTGCTTGCAGGCGCTCGACGCGGTCGAACCACTCCTTCGCTTTCTCGTGCTCTTTACGAAGGGCGAAGGCCTCTCCAGTCATTGTCCAGCCGCCAGGCCAGGCCGGTGCGGCCTTGAGCAACGGAATCAACCTTGCCAATGCCTTATCGGGCAGGCCGGCCCTGAGGAGTTGGCGGGTTTCTGTCGCGGCCACAGCGAACGGGTGGAGCGGCTGTCGGAGGCCAGTTCGGGTTCGCTCAGGTGGCGGCCAGTCGAGCGCTGCTGCGAGGGCAATCACAGCGTCGACAGCGGGAATGTGGGGGAACCATCGGACGCTCGAGATGGCCGCTGGAGCCCACTCAGGTGCAGAGGTCAGCCGAAGATGGATCTTGCCAGGTCCTTTACACCACTGTCTGATGTTCTCACGTGCAGCGTATTCCCCTGACCAATACAGGCGGATGTGTCCGAGCGGGTCCCGTGGCACCTCGAGGTTGACCCACAGTGCCTGGCTGTCGAGGTGACGCTCGAGGGTGTGCTCCAGCGCGCCTTCGTCCCCGTCATCGATGACCAAGAGGGTCTCGGCGGGGCTGTGGAGCTCACTCGGCACACCGACCTGCTCGCGCATCCACACCTCACGTTCGGTGTGGGGTGCGGGCCACCTCATCATCTCTGCCTTTGCGGCCTCAGGTAACCGCCTCAGGTGGAGGCCCAGCGCCCAGCAGTGTCCAAGCTCGCGCTCTGTGATGGGTGAGATCGATTGGTAGCGAGACTCGAATATTGGGCTCACACAGGCCATAAATCGGTCCATATGATCGGCTGTGTTGGAGGGTCTCCACTGACCTGCTGCAGAGCCACGCAGGCCATCATGGGCTCGATAAAAGAACGTGGGCAGTGGAACAGTGAGGAGATCTCCGACCCAGGAGAGACGCAGGTACATGTCCATGTCCTGGCCTCGAATGAGCGCCAAGTCGTATAGGCCTGCCTCACGCTGAGCACTCATCCGTATGAGCGAGGCGCCTGGCATTGCAGGCACCTGCTGGACTACGCTCTGTGCCGCAGTCCTTGGGGGTAGTCGCGTCGCAGGCATGTACTCGTGTGGTCGTCCACTCGCGTCTTGAAAGCAGACAGTGTCTCCGCTAACGACGCTGGCCGTTGGGTTGTCAGCCAGCATTCTTCCAAGCACGTGGAGGGCGCCAGGGCACAGTCGGTCGTCGTCATCGAGGACGATGAGCGAGTCGCCTTGGGCGGCCTCGATACCGACGTTGAGGGCGGATGGCTTACCGCCATTGGACTTGTGGATGACGCGAATGCCGTCGCGCCCGTCGAGCTCATCGAGGAGCTCTGCAGTCCCGTCGTCGCTCCCATCGTTGACGATTAGAATTTCGCGCGGCCACGTCTGAGCTTGTGCACTGTTGATGGCCTCTTCGATCAGGTGTCTGCGGTTGTAGGTGCAGATGAGGATGGTCACCAGGGGTTGTTCACCACTCGGTTGAGGCAGCTTCGCGTGTCCCGCAACCACCGCCCGATCGAGCTGAAGGTCGCCATCGATAATCGCATCGGGTGTGTCCGTACCGAGCGGTGGTAAACCGAGTGTCTTGAGGACAGACTGAGCGTGAGTTGGGTCACCGGCGTTGCACCAAACCGGTGTGCGACCACTGATCCACATGATGGCGGAGAGCCAGCCGTCGTCGTACTCGCCGATTCCGACCACTCGTGGTGCATCGTGTACGAGTGCATGGACTCGCCGTCGCTCGCTGTCGTTTCGGGGCCTGAGACCGAGTGAAATTGCCATGAGCCGTTATCGGTCGCATGGACCTCACCCTTTACGGAATCAACCCATCCACGCGCCGCCGTTGATGTCGATGCCCTGCCCAGTCACACCAATCGCATCTGAAGACATCAGCCAGTGGACCACACCAGCGACGTCCTCGGGCTGGCTCATTCGACCCACAGGAACTTGCTTCATGGCGATCTGATGCGCCTCTGTGCGGGTCACGCCGATGGCCTCTGCCATTCCGTCAATCCCCTCCCAGGCCATGTCTGTATCGACCCACCCAGGGCAGATGGCATTGACTCCGACACCGTCGCTGGCCACCTCGAGGGCGAGTGCACGAACCAGGCCGAGGATGGCGGTCTTGGACGCGCAGTAGCCTGTGTACCCAGGTACCCCAAATCGACCGAGGATCGACGCAATGGCCACGAGGTGTCGGGCGTCGGGACCCGGAGCAAGGTGACGCTGCGCTGCCCGTAGGCAGTAGTAGGTGCCCATCAGGTTGGTCTGAACAATGTCGTCGAACCGGTCACCTGGGCCATCTGCATTTGGCCCACCGATGCCGCTATTCGCCACGAGCCCTGTGAATTCGCCCAGGGCAGCATGCGCCGCTGAGAAGGCCTGGTCAACAGCGTCCCGGTTCCGGATGTCACAAGCAAATGTGGCGACGGCGGGGGCACCTGCTGCCTTGGCTTGCTGCGCGACCTCGGCGAGGCGGGGCTCTCCACGAGCCATCAGGGCGAGTTGGTGGCCGGATGCTGCCAGTCGAAGGGCGATGGCGCGGCCAATGCCGCTGCCTGCACCCGTAATCACAGTTGTCTTCATGTTGGTGTCCTAGAGCACGAGGCTCACGCTGAGACCGTCTCCTGTTGGAAGGATGGACGTCTGCAGTCGCGAATCCGCATACAGAGTTGAATTGAACGCCCTGAGGGCAGCGGTGGCGGTGTCACCCTCCTCCGCTTCGGAGGCTGTTCGTCCGCCCCAGAGCACGTTGTCGGCGAGGATGAGTCCGCCTTGGCGAACACGGGGAATGGCGGCCTGGAGGGCATCGACGTAGCCTTCCTTGTCGATGTCGATCAGGACCACATCAAATGTGCCCTGTGTGGCATTGAAGATCTCGACGGCGTCGCCGACACGGATGTCGATACGCTGGGCGATCGGATCGTCGCCGTAGAGTCGAGCGAAGTGAGCATGCACTTCTGGGGTGAATTCTGATCCGATCACCTCTCCGGTCTCACCCACTGCCCGTGCAAAGTAGAGTGCGGAGAAGCCAAAGCCCGAACCGAATTCGAAGACGCGCTGTGCTTGGATGGAGCGCGCAAGCAGCTCAAGCCAGCGGCCGGAGGTCTGACCGATCAATGGAAAGTCGTGTGCGAGCGCGTGGTCCCTGAGTGCGGCCTCGAGGCGTGTCGGAGACTCGCTCAGGCTGTCGATGTATGCGCCAATTTGGGGCGTGACGATGGGCTGTCTTGCATTGGATGGTGTCGCCATGATTAGCCCTTAAATGACCGCCAGCGATCGTGCAGCCACAACCAGCTGTGTGGGGTGTTGCTTATGCGATCTTCATAGAAGGTCTGACTGAATGCAGTGAGCGCATCTACAGCCTCCATCGGGTCTTTGGGTAGGAGTGGGTTGAGTCGCTCAACTTTGATGTGGTGATCTCCATTCGCATCCCGCCACTGAGTGGCGCCCAGTATGGGGGCCCCAGTCTTTGTCGCCAGCAGGCCGAAGCCTCTGGAGGTCAGCGCCGGCCGGCCGAAGAATGAGACCGGAATACCTTGGTTGTACCTCTGGTCTTGAATGAAGACGACCACGCGTCCCTTTCGGACGGCACGGAGTGCGGAGAGGGCCGATCCCTTGGGAGACAGGAGTTCGAGTCCCGCACGCGTCCTCACCCTGGAAATCCACCACGCCACCAGCGGGTTGGTCGGGGGGCGAACAAAGATGCTGATGGGGACCTCCGTTGCCGCTGATACAAGGCACAGGTCCCACGCACCCATGTGGCCTGCCAGACACACACCGCCCTCACGTGCCAGCTCCGCTCCGTGAACGGTCGCACGCTTGCCGCAGGCCAGCTCGACATAGGACCAGACCATTTCACCGACTGTGCGTCTCAGTTCTGCAGGATCTCGGTCAGGAAAAGCCGACCGATAATTGGCGATGGCCATCCGTTTCCGTACGGGGACCACCCACCACCACAACCACCCCAGCAGCGTGATCATGCGTTGTGCTCTGCTATGGCGATCATCAGTTCCTCTGTACCGGTGGTCTGAAGGTCGAGCCGAAGGGCCCATACATCTGCATCAGGGGCCAGTCTTGCGGCGTCCTTTTCGGTGATCACTGTTCCCGGTTTGAGTCGGCCCAGATCACCGTGGTCTTGAACCACTTTGAGGGAGCGAATCTGAAGGCCGAGATCGAGGAGTGTGCAGATGAATCGTTCGGGTGCTGCGATACCCACCGCCACATCCACCTCACCGGTGACCGATTCGAGGGGACGCATTTGTCCGCGGTGTATCCACCCGCAGGCGCGAATCTGACTTCGGACAACGGCCTTGCCGGTGGGAATGGGTGGGTCTGCTGTGTCGGGTGCGCAGTGGGTGAGCCAGATGGCATCCGCATCCTCCAAGGTGGACCACGGCAAGCGCTGGGTACCGACTGGAAGCGGCCCGCCGCCAGTCGGGCGCAGGGCATCAACTACAGCGATTCTGAAGGCCTGATCCAGTCTACGATCACTCATTCCACCATCGATGATCACCGTCTGGTGGGCTGCGACCCCGTGCATCGCTTTGATTCGATTTGGTGAGGAAATCACCGCCCGTCCGCGACGATGGAGCATCTCAAGTTCGTCGCCAAGGTCCTCACCGTCCCCCGGGTATCGAGCTGAGCGCCCTGATCCAGTCCGTCGGTATCCTGCACTGATGACCACAGACTCAGGAATGTGTTCGGCGAGCCAGCCCGTCACTGGTGTTCGGCCTGCCCCTCCAGCCACGACGCCCCCCACGACCACGCATCGGTTGGGAAGTTTTGCTGGCCGCTGCATGAGCCGATGAGCAGCTGAGGGTACTGACCAGAGTGGGGTCAACGGCCACAGCCACGGCCTGTGGGGCCGCTCAGTCTGCTGCACCCCGCTTGGCAGTTGAGCCACGATGTCTTTGATGCCAATTTCTGGATGATTTGGGGTTGCTCTGTCCATCAGCTGAAGGCGTGTGAAGGCCTCACTGAGGGTGGTCTCGTCGACCACAGAGTGAACGGTGAGGTCTCGCCAGGCTGCAGGGTTGCTGTGGCGCTCGGGCCCCGCCACGATGTGTGCACCCCAGCGATGGGCCCAATCTGGAGCGTGGCCGCCGATGGCAGCATCGAACGAACCGCCAATGAGCACGGTGTGGGCTTGCGGGATCAGGCCGTCGAGCTCACCGAGTGTGTCCAATATGACGACACCGGACTCAGGTAGTTGTGTGAGATCGGTCCGGCGCTGAGGGTGGTGTGGTCGCCACTCAGTCATCAGAGCATCGGTCAGATCGGGGTGTCTGGGAGCGATCACCAACAGCGGCCGCGGTGCTGGCATTCGATCCCAGGCTGCCCGAAGGTGAGGTGCATCCGATCGTCTCAAGCTGGCGGCAACGATGGATCGATCCGGCAGGGTCAGTGCCGACAGTGGGCGTGGCGCCAGGGCCTTGATCGGACCGGTGTCCTCAGCATCAATCCACTGCACTTGAGCCATCAAGCGATCGAAAATTGGTCGCATCCGCTGCCATCGAGTCCAGCCCGGACCTCGCCTGCCAGCGATCACCGTCACTGGGATACCTCGACGTCTGGCTGCCACGAGCCAACCTGGCCACAGTTCGCCTTCCACGAGGACGATCCTGCTCGGACGTGCCTTGTCGAGCCAGGGACCGATGACGAAGGGCAGGTCGAGTGGAGCAGGGAATGCGCCAGGCACATGGGTGCGCCAGGAGCTGCTTGTTGTCCAGCACGGTCCCAGCTGGGGGGACAGCGTCTCAACAATCCGATGCTCGCCCAGGCTGGCCCCATGAATCCAGGTCCTGCCAGGGGTGGGGAACGGCAGCCGCCAGATGTGGCGACGGGCACGAGGATGCAGCCAAAGCAGGGGCCAGAGGATCAAGCCGATCCCTCGCCACAGCAGCATGAAGACACCCAAGAACATCACCCTTCCAGAAACAAAACGGGGTGGCCGAAGCCACCCCGTTGTTCTAACCGCGCGGGTTCTTAGTCGTTGCGACGACGTCCCATGGCCACCAAACCGAGCGCCAGCGCGAGTCCGAGCGGTGCTGTACGGTTGGCGGAGGTAGAGCAGCTTGCAGGCTGCGCAGGAACTTCAACATTGATGTTGGTCGTGGAGTCTGAGCCACCTTGCTCAACAGTGTCTTCTGGTGTCTCGACCTCGTCGATCTCTTCCTCGACGGGAGCCTCAGGCTCGTCGTTACCGTTGTCCTCAGGGCCAGTCTCGTAGTCCTCGAGGTCGATGTCGGGACGCTCGATCTGGATGTCGTTGATGGCGATGGACATGGTGGACTCGCTGTCCCACCAGTACCAGCGCGGGATGGCCGTGGTGCCTGAGAGCTCAAGGCGCTCAAGGTTGAAGCCCTTGCCTTCGTCAGCTTGCATGACCATCATGTACTCGTGGTACGCGTTCTGGTCTTGGCGATCCCAGCTGTCCAGGTACAGGTCCCAGTCCATGTCGGCCGGTGTACCTTGGACCATCATCTCCCAGCGCCACAGTGTGATCTGGTACTTGGTCTGGATCTGGAAGTTGTCGTTCAGGTAGCCCTTTGACTGGACGGTGGCGGAGACTTCTTCGGTCACGGTGGTGCCCGCGTCGCTGTCGCTGTCCTTGTCCTTGTACTCGAAGGCCACCATCGCGGCGCCCTCAGCGTTGGTCGCGAGGCCGTACGAGCTCTCCATGGTGACGGAGCCGTAAGAGTCCCAACCGTAGGACTCGAAGGGGAGTGACCAGTCCCAGCGGAAGCCGGAGTTGTCGAACTCGTTGTAGGTCTCAGCGTGGAGGCTGAGCACAGGGGCGTCCTCGACCATCAGCTTCCAACCGTCCTCAAGGTTCGGGGTGGTGCGCGCCTTGACGACAGCAACCCAGAAGTCAGAGCCACGGTCCAAGGAGGACTCGAACCAGAAGAACTCCACGATCATGTCGGTGGTGTTCCCATCGCGATCCTCAACACCGGCGTACAGGGTGTTGCCGGAGAAGAATGCGTAGCGGAAGTTGTCGTCGTCTTCGAGGACACCCGCGGTGACGTCACCGAAGCTGACGTCGATGTCGCCCTTGAGCATCAGCGCGCCCTTGAAGGAGGTCTCAGCCTCTGAGATGTCAACGCTTGCGCTTGATGAGCCCGATGTCGAGCTGCCCGAGGAGGATGAGCTCCCGTCATCGTATGAGCCCCAGTCGAACAGGCCGGAGTCGTCCGCCATGGCGGGACCGGCTGCCAGGGTGGCCAAGAGGCCGAGGGCACCGAATGTGTTTTGGATGCGGGTCATGTTTTACTCCACGGGTTGGGTTGTGTGGGTGTTTGGGATGACTGCTTTTACAACAGCGGAACCAGCCGTTGTGTGACGGCGAGGTGAAACGCAGTGGCTTTACGTGACGCGATTGTGACGGACCGACAGAAGACACACGGCTGTCACGAAATCGGGTGCTTCAGCAGTGCCCTATGGTCTGACTGGCCACCAATTTGGCGTACGGTCCCTCGGCCTTGATCAGCGCGGCATGATCCCCATGTTCTGCGACTCGACCGCGCTGTAGGACGACGATTCGATCAGCATTACGAATGGTTGAGAGCCTGTGTGCTATCGCCAAGACGGTACGATCCCGCATGAGCCTGTCGATGGCTTCTGTGACCTGGGCCTCGCTCTCTGCGTCGAGTGCACTCGTGGCTTCATCAAGGATCAGAACAGGGGCGTCTCGTAGGAAGGCGCGTGCAATGCAGATGCGCTGTCGCTCACCGCCAGAGAGTCGCATGCCTCGTGCGTCCACACGGGTCTGGTAGCCCTCCGGTAGGTCCATGATGAAGTCGTGAGCGTTCGCAGCCTGTGCCGCTGCCTCGATCTCTGCCTGAGAGGCTTGTGTCCCAAAACCAATGTTTGCGGCGACGGTGTCATTGAAGAGGAAGGTGTCTTGGCTGACGTAGGCAATGGACCGCCTCAGGGACGAGAGCGAGTATGAGGAGAGCGGTCGACCATCGAGCAGGATTTCGCCGGCTTTGGGATCCATCAGTCTGGGTATGAGTTTGGCCAGCGTGGACTTTCCTGCACCTGAGTGGCCCACCAGGGCGACCACCTCACCCGCCCTGAGTTCGACATCGATGGAGGCCAAGACAGGCGCATCATCGTAGCCAAAGATCACCCCGGAAAAGACAAGCGGCGCGGGCGTCATGGGTGCATCCAGTCTGCCGTGATCTGGTATCGCCAGCGGCGTGTCCAGGATGTTGAAGACACCGCTCGCTCCAGCGCGTGCCTGCTGTGTGAGCTCATGAATCTTGGAGATGCCCTTGAGTGGTTCATTGAGCAGTCCCAAAGCGATCATGAAGGCAATCAATTCGCCAGGCTGGAGCGCGCCATCGAAGACCTGTTGCCCTCCGACCCACAAGACAGCGCCCACACCGACTGCAGCGATCAATTCCACCACTGGTCCGGGGCTGAGTTTTGCGAGGAAGGCCCGCATCTGGAGCCTCCGGTGCGCATCATTGATGGACTCGAAGTGGGCTGTGCGATTGGTCTCGCCGCAGTGGGTGGTGACCACCTCGATGCCGGAGAGGCTCTCTGATGCGGCTTCGCTGAGATCCGCCATGGTATCCAGGCTTGCCCTGGACGCGGCCCGTAGTCGTCGTCCGAATTTGGAGATGGGCCAGGCGACGAGTGGAAGGATCGCTATCGCCACCGCCGTCAGCCAGACATTCATCCAGGCGGCGGCGCCCAGCAAGACCACGAGCGTGAGGGGCTGCTGAATGGCTGTGACGATGCCGCTCACTCCGTACTGGATGGTGTTCACATCTTGCGTGAGCCGAGCCAAGCTCGCCCCGGCAGGATGAGCTTGATGCCACCGTACATCCAAGCGCAGCATGTGGGCGAACAGGTCACGTCGCAGGTCGGTGATCACCTGCCAAGCGATGTGGCGTGTCAGCATGCCGCGGCCCACACGCAGGATCCCGCCGAGCATGTAGAGTCCGACGACGGCGATCGGCATCAGTGCGAGCGCGTGACGGTCCTTGGCGATCAAGACGTCATCGAGCACGGTCTCAATCAGCAGGACCAGGACCCCGGGGATGAGGGCTTGCAGGGCCATCAGCAGCACTGCGAAGACCAGCCATGTTCGGTGAGGGCGAAAGTAAGTCAGCAGACGGCGTGTCGTGGCGGAGGGCTTCACTTGCCGCGCCACCGAAGCATGGGCACCACGAACGCCGCCTCGAGTGCGATGTTCCAGGACATTTTGGATTGTCCAGATAGGCGTTCGGCGAAGACGATGGGCACCTCGCTGATTTTAGCGCCGTTGCGGTGAGCACGAAATGTGGTCTCAACCTGGAAGGCGTAGCCCTCGGAACGAATTGTCTCGAGGTCGATCCCTGCCAGTGTGGTCGAGCGCCAGGCCTTGAAGCCACCGGTGAGATCCCGGAAGGGTAGACCGAGTAAGGAGCGGGCGTACCCAGACCCGAAGCGTGAGAGCCACAGTCGGCCTGCATCCCAGTTCTCGATGCCACCGCCGTCCACCCATCGTGAGCCGAGGACGAGGTCAGCACTGGATAGACCATCCAGCAGTCGCAGTACATCGCTCGGTTGGTGTGAGAGATCCGCATCCATCTGGACGATCGGGTCCAGACCGAGCTGGATCGCTTCGGTCATTCCGCGCACATAGGCGCTGGCGAGTCCCTGCTTGCTGCCGCGTTGTATGACCATTGCGCCTGCAGCTTCTGCGGCTTCTGCCGTTCCGTCTGTGCTTCCGTCGTCGACGATGATGATCTGGGCCCCCACTGGTTCCAGTCCCTCGAAGAGTGCAGGGATGTTGTCGACCTCGTTGTATGTGGGGATCACGATGCCGGTCATGACGCCTCCATCCTGGCCCACACCTGCGCCGCGGCTCGATCACTGGCCCCGCTGGGTCCCAACGCATTGAGGTCCACGGATTGGGTGCTGGGCAGGCTCAGAATGGATTGAGCGAGGATCTGGGGGTCGAGCACCTGGATGTACTCTGGGATCACCTGCTTCTTGGCGAGGATGTTCGGCATCGCAATGTGGTCTATCCCCTGGACCAGCATCCGGCCCAGTTGATGGGTCAAGGGATGGACGCGGTGGGCCACGACCTGTGGCACGCCCATCACGGCAAGTTCCAGCGTGATCGTGCCACTCTTGGTCAATACACCGCGTGCGGTCGACAGCGATCGAACGTCTGTGATGTGTGAGATCCACTCGGGGAGGGGTCCGGGATCAATCGGTGACAGAAGGTGGAAATGCGCATCTGGGACCGTCTCTCTGATTCGCGCTGCGGTCTCAAGGAATGGTGTGCGCATCCGTTCAATTTCTTGAGGTCGAGACCCTGGTGCAAGTCCAAACAGGGTCGAATCGACTCGCCCTCGCGCAGGCAATCGATCGATGACTGGGTGGCCGACCCATGCAGTGTCTGTGCCCGGGAAGAGGGCGGGCTCGAATGAGAACAGGCATAGGAGGTGATCGAACACCTCGTGGATGCCCTTGGCTCGGCTTGCACGCCAAGCCCAGACCTGGGGGCTCACGTAGCCAATGCTGGGTACACCGTGAGTTTTCGCGATTCGTCCGAGAGGATGGTGTAGGTCTGGTGCGTCGATGAATATGGCCGCGCTTGGATGATCCCCTATTGCCGCCTTCAACTTGGTCTTGGTGCGGAGTATCTGTGGAAGTCTTCCCAAGACCTCCACGACGCCCATGGCCGACATCTCCTCCATCTCCGCGATCGCGTCCACCCCGGCTGCCCGCATCTTCGGGCCAGCGAGTCCATAGAAGGTCACATCACCCATGTCCTTCATGGCCTTCACCAGCTCCGCGCCGAGCACGTCACCAGACGGCTCAGCGGCGGAGATGAGGATCTGTCTCATGAGGGATCCGAGAAGCTGAACTGGTGGAGGCCGTTGGGATCCATGGCAGTCCAGTACATGACCTCTGTGGTGTGTATGGCCGACCACTGGCCACGCGCATCCAGCGAGATGACACCCGCAGTCCAGCCCCGGGCGCGCATCTTTTGCTCCAGACTGGATGCCGCCTCAGCAAGTGCGGTCCCGTCATCAACCGCGGCCACCAAGCGCGCAGCAAGTGCACCATCGACGATGTCCTCCCCGATGCCTGTACAGCTGGCTCCTGCACTTGGAGACGCGTAGTTTCCGGCGACTGTGGCGGAGTCGCTCACGCGTCCGACTGCCTCCATGCCTCGACCACCGGTGCTCGTCGCTGCAGCGATGTCTCCTCGGGCGTCACAGATCACGGCTCCGATGGTGCCTGTCTGGCCGTCGAGGGCCTGTCGCCAGTTCTCACGCGCTGTTTCGGTGATGACATCACCTTCGGGGAGTCCCAGCAGCCGTGCTCGCTTCAGTGCCCCCTCACCAGCCAGCACCCGATCTCGCTGGTGCTGGAGGTCTTCGCAGAGCAGGATGGGATTGAGCAGACCCTCAATGTTGATCACGCCGCTGAAGCGCTCGTGAGCGCCGTCCATCAATGCGGCGGAGAGTCGAGCTCCGCCGTCACTCTGAAGTTTCGAACCCACCCCGGCATTGAACAGGGGGTCGTTTTCCAGCAGCCGGGCGGCCTCCACGGCAATCTCGCGTGCCTGTGCGCCATCCAAAACCATGGTCCAGGCCACACCGGCAATGTGCGCTAGGGATGCCCGAATGGCTTCCTGTCCTGCGATTGTTCTTGCTCGACCCGCACCGCCATGGATGATTACTGAAGGCATCGTCTCACCGTGTCTGCAAGTTGAAGTGCGCGCAGGCCATCGGTGCCAGAGCAGGGAAAGTCGCGTTCCCCGCGAACTGCGCTGAGGAATGCATCGTGTTGGGCCTGAAGCGGGTCGATTTTAGGAATGCGCATCGTCTCTGGGGATGAGCCCCAGCGGGCATGCTTCCCTGTGCGTTGATGAAGATCAAGGCTCCAGTAGTGACCGGGCGCAAAGGCCCGCCATGTTCGAACCGTCCGCTCGGAGACCCTGGATGCCGTGATGTTGGCCACGGCTGTCTCGCCGGACTCCCGTGTCAGTTCAATCCGTGCGTTCACCATGTCCACCTGTGTGCCGGACACACTCAGTCCCTTGGCGTGAACCTCAGTGACTGTACCGCCAACCCAGTGAAGGAGGAGGTCGAGGTCGTGAATCATGAGGTCATCGATCACATCCACATCAGCATCTCGACCTGGATTTGGAGTCAGTCGCTCGATGTTGACGAAGGAGATGTCTCCCCGGGGCAGTTCGGTAAAGACTGGATTGAAGCGCTCGATGTGGCCAACAGCCAGGTGGCGGTGTGTGGATAGGGCTTCGGCGAGCACCAAGTTGGGGGCCAGAGGCTTCTCGATGAGACACGGAATACCAGAGTCAAGCAGGGGTGCTGCCAGCGCCGCATGGGTCAGCGTTGGTGTGGCAATGACCGCGAAGTCGGGCACCCCAGTCACAGGGTCATTGAAACCTTGATCGGGGTCGACGATGGCCAGGCGGACGTCAGACCGTGCACGGAGCTTCTCTGCGTGCAGGCGCCCCATGTGGCCGTGGCCATAGAGCACGCCGCTCAGTGTCATGCGCTGCCGTGCGGTGCAGTGCCAGCGGAGCGACATATGCCGCGTGTGCTGGCCTCGATGAAGGTCACCAACTCTGCCACTTCGGGTGCCTCGGCGTAGACCTCACGAACTTGCTCGAGGGCGATGCGAAGAGGCAGTCCCTGATGAAAGAGCTCGCGGTATGCACCCTTGAGGGCGTTGACGACGTCGAGTGAGAAGCCGTTTCGTCGGAGTCCCACGATGTTCAAGCCGAAGAGGCGAGCCCGATCACCCTGAGCAATCGTGAACGGTGGGACGTCTTGTGCAGCCATTCCGCCACCACCAACCATCGCGCAGCGTCCAATGCGGCAGTGCTGGTGTACACCAACCAGACCACCCAGCACCACGTTGTCCTCGATGCGGACGTGTCCTGCGACGTTCGCTGAGTTTGCGAAGACGCAGTGGTTTCCGATGGTCGCGTCGTGTGCGACGTGGGTGTACGCCATGAACAGGTTGTCGTCGCCGATGGTGGTCGTGCCGCCCATCGTGCCCCTGTTGACCGTTGCGAATTCCCTGAAGGTGTTCCGCGCCCCGATCTTGAGGAATGAGTCTTCACCCTTGAATTTCAGATCCTGGGCATCGCCACCAATCACAGCATGAGAGAAGATCACGCAGTCTTCGCCGATGGATGTGGACCCGTGAACAACGGCATGGGACCCGACATTTACGCCAGAGGCGAGGGTCACACCTCGTCCGATGACGGCGTAGGGGCCGACGGTCACATCCTCAGCGAGGGTGGCTTGCTCATCGACAATCGCGGTGGGGTGGATCGACATGGACGCCTCCGGAGCATGAGCCTAACCGATGGGTGGGCGTCTGCGCGGCCTAATTTTCCATGCCGCCGACGCTGTATGAACCATCTTCGAATTCATTGAAAAATACAGGAACGTAGGGGTGATTCACGGGTTCTTTGCTGGTGTCGGCTTCAAGGTTGATCTCGGCTTCGTACGTCTCGATGGCTCTGTTGTGAACCAAGATCTGGTACCAGGGGCTGTTCCTGTCCGCTGCACTGGGTGACACACGCTTCTTCAGCTCGTCGCTGCCTTCATACCCCGTATGGGCATCCACGATCACGCCTCGGTATCCGAAGCGCTTGTGGTGAACGACTTGGCCGACCCTAAAAAACGGCGTTCGTCGCTTGAAGTCACTCATGACGGCCCCCTGGCAGTCTCCCCTCCCCGGTCCTCCGGGGGTGTCAGTATCTCATATGTCTCACAATTTGTGTGTAGTCGTGTGTGACATCTGCACCAGGACAGTGCTCTCGAAGCAGTGCTTGCTTCGCCAGCGCGGCTTGGTTGTCTGCCCAGGCATTCCGGATTCGAGCAATGATGGGGAGGCCGATCGCCTGCTCAACAGCAGCTGGGCTGACGCCGCTGTCAGGGTGAGCCCGATTGATGATTCCAACCGCCGGCTTGCCCTCCATTTGAAGTGAGGCCAGGACGTCCAGGCGACGCTTGGCTCCGATCAACGATGGGCGCTGCTCAGTCGTCACCAGTAGGCGATCGTCTGCGTAAGCACAGGCCGTCAACGAGACCTCATTGAGATCTGTTCCGCAGTCGATGACGACGACATCGAACTGTGCTCGGAGCTGGTTGAGCAGCAGCAGAACATCTTGAGCTTCGACAGCATCAGCATCAGAGAGGTCAGGTGCGAGGCCGAGAACCGAGAAGCCAAGGTGATGCTGTGGGATGGTGGTTTTGGTGTCACCGCTCTCGGATGTACTCATCCAGGTCATGACGGTCGGCTCTCGCTCGAGTCCGACGTGAAGGCCCACGTCACCAAGAAAGAGGTTGAGGTCGAGCAGCAAGACAGACCGCGTTTGCTCATTTGCGAGTTCAGCGGCCAAGTTTGAGGCGACAGTGGTGGTGCCTACGCCGCCCTTGGCGCCCAGGATGGCGATGGCTTTTCCGGTCTTCGACATGGTGTTCCTCTCAGTATGCGCAGGCGGCAATGATGTTTTCTGGGGATGGGTCCACTGTCCAGGCATCGAGGATGTCGTCAGCTGGCGATCGTCCGTCTTCGATTCGAGCGAGGAGTGGCGATATTTTCGGCAGATCATCGGGAAGACAGGCCTTCAGCCCCCGCTCTGCAATGGAACCCAGGTCAGAGGCCCAGTCTGCCAGGCTGCGTCCGGCCATCTGTGCGCCCAGGCCGTGTCTGGATGCGGCGTCGAAGCGCTCTGCGTGGGTGCCACCCCGCTCGAGCTCTGCCACCAGCTCGAGTCCTTCATCAAGGGCAATGTTGCAGTAGAGCATTCCGGTGAACAGCGCGCAGAAAGCCAGCGCCATCTCGTGGTCGACGCAGTCGGCGCCTCTGATTTCGATGGTCCGCTTGACGCGAACTTCCGGGAACACGGAGGTCTGGTGGAGATCCCAGTCTTCCTTCGTGGGGAAGTGACCATCGATGCCGTGCTCCATGAAGTGTCTGAACGGCGTGCCATGAGCTGGGACCCAGTCGTCACCTTGGACACGAAACATCATCGGTGCATCGAGAAGGTAGTCCACCCAACGCTCGAAGCTGAAGTCGTTTCGCAGTCCAGGCGGGAATCCGGTTCGATCGGGATCCGTGCGGGTCCAGATGTGCCCTCGGTAGGACTTAAAGCCTGTGGGTTTGTTCTCGAGCAGCGGTGAGTTGGCGAAGAGGGCGGTGGTGAGCGGCGCAAGGCCGGAGGAAAGACGCACCTTTCGAGCGCAGTCGGCCTCGCTCGAGAAGTCATAGTTCGCTTGAACGCTGCAGGTTCCCTTCATCATGTAGGCCGCCAGATCGCCACGCTGAGGGAGGTAGCGCTTCATGATTCCGTATCGACCCTTGGGGACCCATGGGATTTGCGCCATGGGTGTGATGGGCGTGAGGCCAGCCGCTATCCACACATGATCTTTTTCAGCAGAGAGATTCAGCAGGGCCTGTCGGTTGGCCTGCATCTCTTCTGCCAGCGCCGACAGGGTTCGGTGTGGCGCGCCACTGAGCTCCACCTGGCCGCCTGGCTCGAGGGTGATGTTGGCCATGTCTTCCCGATGGAGGGCGATGATGTTCTCACCCTCGAAGTGAGGCGTCCAGCTGTTGTCCTCGGCGAGTGCCTTGAGGATCCAGTGGATGCCATCGGGCTCGAAGTAGCCGATGGGTCGTCCATCAGGTCGGACGACGGCACGCTCAAATTCTCCGCCGACGAGCCAGTCATGTCGGGGTGTGACGTAGGACTGGAATGTCTCGATCAGCTGCTCAGTGTTCAACCGCATGACAGTTCTCTTGCAGGGGTGTACGTGTGCATGGGTATGATGCCTCAGGAGGTCGAGCATGCGGTTTTTTCTTCTCGCCATGGGCGTTGGTTGCACACCACATCTTGAGAGTGAGTCCCGTGCGACGTGTGGGGGCGAGGAGCTTGAGAACGTCTGGAACAAGGCAGCTCCCCCTGGCACCCTGGAGGGCGAGGGCTATTCTCGTGGGGCGGTCGTACCAGACTTCTGCATGGAAGATCAGAACGGCGACAAGACCTCCTTGTGGCAGTTCTACGGAGACGTGATCCTCCTCGACATCTCGACCATGTGGTGTGGTCCGTGCCAGCAGATTGCCGAAGATGTAGACGAAACCTGGACGGACTATGTCGACCAGGGCTTCACCTACCTGACGGTCTTGCCAGAGGACCTGGAAGGCGGCACGGTGGACAACGATGATCTCAACCAATGGGCCGATGAGTTTGAGATTTCTGCGCCCATTCTGGCCGACACCGATGGGTACGGGTACGCCGTGGAACCTGAGCGTGTTTGGCCAGTAGTGATGCTGATTGACCGTCAAATGACGGTCGTCGTGGAGCGAATCTCACCCAATGATCACGCCATCCGTGAGGCCATCGAAGAGGCGCTCTGAGGCCCTACTTGAGGCGTTTGATGATGTGGAAGCCGTGTGCGGACTCGACAACCTGCGTGTGGGCACCAGGTTCGAGGGTGAACGCGGCCTCATCAAATTGTGGGGCCATCTGACCCTTCTGGAACCAGCCGAGATCTCCGCCTCGCTTGCCGAATGGACCGTCTGACCACTCGATGGCCACTTCATGGAAGGGCTTTCCTGCCTCGATGAGGGCAAGCGCCTGCTCTGCTCGGGTCTTGGCGTCCTCACGGCTGCGATCTGAGCGGGACTTCTTGAGCCCTTCCCACTGGACCAAGATGTGGGCGAGGGCGAGCTCAACAACCTCGAGTCGCTCGATGATGTGGAAGCCAAATGGCGTCTCGACAACACCGGAGTGGGTACCGATGTCGAGCGCCAGGGTGGCGGTCTCAAAGACAGGGTTCATGACGCCCTTGGTGAATACACCGAGGTCTCCCCCCCGTTTTCTCGATCCGTCGTCTGAGAAGTCCTCAGCCAGGGTCTCGAAGTCCTCCCCGCCGTTCAGCTTGGTGAGTACAATCGCTGCCCGAGCCTCAGCCTCAGCGCGGCTGCGTTCGACCCCTGCAGGAGCACGCCGCGCGTCCGCATGCGCAATCAGGATGTGCCGTGCGCGAATACGGGGTCTCGGGATCTCAGCGATCTTTCTCACCTCTGGCGCCGCAGGTGCCTGCTCCTCGGTGACTTCTGCCTGACCAGGAGGCGGTGTAGGGGTCGCCTCCTGAGATGAACCACCGTTGCAAGAGAAGCAGAAACAGAGCCAGAATGATCGGAACATGAGTCCGCCTAACCGGGTGCGACCCAGAGGTGTGCCCATGGCGTCCAACATCATCCGAATCTGTCTTGTCTGGATGAGTCTGAGCTCGACAGCGCTCGCCTCAGACAGTCTTCCGGATCGCGTAGAGCGTTGGATGGACAGCGTCGTGTTGCTCGTGGTGGGTCCTGGCTGGTGCTCGGGGGTCGTCATCGACGACGAGGGAACAGTGGCCACGGCTTATCACTGTGTGGCATCTGGGCTGCGCAGTGAGGTTCACACCCAAGATGGCATGCGTCACATGGGCAAGACGGTCGCCGCGCTGCCTAAAGACGACATAGCACTCCTCTCTGTGCCGGGCCTTGCGGGTACTGTTTCCCCGCTCGAGATCAGGGAGTCCACGCCCCGACGAGGTGAGACGGTGTACGGGCTCGGGCATCCCTTCGCGCCGTTTGCTGACCGAAATCCGGCGATGGAAGGCATGCTGACTTGGAGCGTGACTCGGGGAATCGTGAGCAATGTCGGACCCAGGCTGCTGCAGACCGATGCCGCGCTCAACCCAGGCAACTCTGGTGGACCGGTCGTCGACGAAGACGGTCGCATCGTCGGAATTACCTCGCGCAAGCTGTCGGGTGACAACGTGGCCTTTCTGTCGACCGCGGAGAACCTTCAAGGACTGGTTGACTCTGGGAAGAAACCTGCCTTGGTCGGCGGTGTGGTGGGGATGAGTCTGTCGATCGTGATGCCTCAAGACACCTCGGCTACAGGCGTAGCTTTGGGTCTCGGGACCACGATCAGGGAGCGGGTAGTGCTCAACGGTGAGCTCTTCCTGACGGGGATTTCGGAAACCCATGCGGCACACTACGGTGATGTTTGGACCCCATCTTGGGGCCTCACGGGTGCACTCAAGCAGACGCTCGGTCGTGGTCACTTTCACTCCGCATTCGAGATTGGCGGAGGTCTCGTGGGCAGTCAGACCTTCCAGCGCGGCCCGTATCTCGATGGCGAGCGACGGTGGAGTACGACTGTTGAGCGTGACGTTGATCAGGCTGTCTATGCCCGGTTCACCTTTGGCGGCGCCGGTATCAGGATGGTTGCATTGCCTTGGCGTGACGAGAACCTCGGTGGTGCCAGCTACATGGTCACCTTGGACTTCGGGCTGCCTGTACTCATGACCTACTGAGTGAAACGAACGCTCACGGGTGCATGGTCGCTCAGTCCAGCCGTGCGGCTGATCCAGGCAGCGTCGGCCTTTGCTGCGAGGTCGGGCGTCGCCATCAAGTAGTCGAGTCGCCACCCGCGGTTCAGTTCACGGGCTCTGCCTCGGTTCGACCACCAGGAGTACTCCTGTAGATCTGGGTTGAGGTGTCGCCACAGGTCGACCCACCCCTGCTCGATGAGTCGGTCCATCCAAGCGCGCTCGTGTGGAAGGAACCCAGAGTTTTTCTTGTTTGCCCGCGGGTTGTGGATGTCGATTTCGGTGTGGGCGATGTTGTAGTCCCCACAGACCACGGTGGGCATGTCCGCCTCAAGGAGGACTGCGGTCTGCTCCAGCCAGTGTTCCAAGAACTGGTCCTTCATGCCCTGTCGGACCTCACCAGAGCTGCCCGATGGGACGTAGAGGCTGATGATCTTTGTGGGTCCGATTCCTGGGGCGTCGACGATCATCCAGCAGCAGCGGCCTTCCCCGTCTGCCCACTCCAGGCCTGTGCCTTCGCCGGTCTCTAGAACGGGCAGCCTGCTCCACGTCGCCACGCCGGAGTACCCCTTCTTCTCAGCCTCGACGCGCACAGACTTCCACCCCCGAGGCGGTCGATGCTCAGCGAGCATCTGGTGTTCCTGAATGCGCATCTCTTGGAGTGCGAGCACATCGCAGCGCTCCTTGCTGCGCCACTTGGGAAAGCCCTTACGGGCGGCGGAGCGGATGCCATTGACGTTCAACGTGGTCAGGATCCAGCTCATTCTTCACCTCCGTTCATGGTGCCGACTTGTACGTATCCACCCAGGGCCTCGTCGCCTGAGGTGGTCACCCGAATGGCGTGACCCTCGACATCGATAGACTGACCCTCGCGAAGGCGCTCGATGGCCTCGCCATCCACCGTGACATCCAGGGTGCCTGTAGAGCATGCCACTCGGTACAGTCTCGGCTTGAGGCCTCGATAGAGGGTCTGCCAAGCCGCCTCATCACCGTGGTCTCCCGTGACCTGTATCCAGCCGGCCTCGGACAGTCCTGGTAGCGGACGATGCCTGCCCTGCGTGGACCCAGGCTGTGGTCGAATCACCTGTACATGGGTGAACATCTCACCAGCATCGCCGGCTCGCGATGGACCCGGTTGAGGGGACGATGGGATGTCGACCTCCTCTGTGTCTGCGATTCGCAGCTCTGGGGTCTCTCCCTCTGTTCGGGGTGTGTCTTCATCACGTCCCCCGTCGACCACTTCTACACTCATGGCGTCCGTGACGGAGAATCCTTCACCGAGTATCTGGACATCGAGATCCACACCCGAGTCCAGCGACTCGAGGGCCTGCCGGACGCCCTCGGCGAGTGCGTCTCGAGTTGGGCCATCAGACACGCCTCCATCATCGAGTGCGTCGAGCACTTGGTGGATGACCTCTGACCAGCGATCGTCGTCTGACATGTGTACTCCCGATGCGGGCCTTATCCCGTTGTTTTCAACGCCGCGCCCTTCAGCCAGGCTTTGCCACGGAGTCGATACAGGAGCACAGCAGACAAGATGGACAGCTCGATCGTAAAGCCAGCCCAGGCCCCCATGGCACCCATCTCGAGGACAAAGACCCCGACGTAGGCACCTGGAACCTTGATGAGCCAGGCCCCGAGCAAAGAGATGGCCATGACCCAGCGGGTGTCGCCTGCGCCGTTCAGTCCCCCTGTGACCGCCATCACGATCGCATCAAAGAGCTGGAAGGCGGCGGCGAGAATCAGCAGTTGGGCGGCCACCTGAGTCACGGCTGGCTCGGTATCGAAGGGCACGATCAGAATCTCCGGTATGAGCATAAAGATCACGCCCCATGAGGCCATGATGCCCACGGCGAGCTTGATGGCCGAGTGCACAACTGGGCGGGCAAGGTGTGGTCTCTCAGCGCCGACAAATTGTCCAACCAGGACACCCGCAGCCTCGCCGACGGCGTGGCCGGGAAGAAAGCTCACCGAACAGATGCGGACCACGATGACGTGCGCGGCCAACTCAATCGCGCCCACATGGGTGATCATCGACGAGAAGACAACGAAGCTGCCCATGTCGAGCGTGTATCGGACGCCGATCGGTATCCCCATGTCCATGATGGCCCGCAACAGGGGCTTGTCAGCGCTCCTTGGTGCGTCTTTCAGGTGTGGCCACGCCCTGTAGCCGAGGTAGAGCACTTGGAGGGACATGGCCGTGATCGTCGCGAGTGCAGCGCCCGCAACGCCCAGGGCGGGGAAGCCCCAGAGCCCGAAGATGAGCAAGGGATCGAGCGCCAGGTTGATGCCGTTTCCAACCAGGGTGGCCTGCATGGGTGTCACAGTGTCGCCCCGCCCCTGGAAGTACGCAGACACACCGATGTTCAGGAGGACCATTGGGGCACCCAAGATCCGTATGCTGAAGAACCGATCGGCGTACTCAGCCACCTGCTCGTCAGCCCCCAGCACGAAGAAGATGTCGGGAGGGGCCAGGCTCATCAGGCTCATCAGAACCCCGAGTGGCAGAGACAGCCAGAGCACCTGCCAGCCGAGTCGTGCTGCGGTGTGTGTGTCTGATGCGCCTGTGGCTTGAGAGACGAGGACCCGAACACCGCCCATTAAGCCGGCCCCGAAGCTCTGCGTAAAGAAGACCACGATGGCGGCCAGGCCGACCGCGGCCAGGGGTGCGGTGCCCAGTCGCGAGACGAAGAGGGTGTCGATGACACTCATCGCGGTGTAGGACAGCATCGACACCATGACCGGCCAGGCCAAGCGAAAGACAGCTCCCACAGACGTCTCGTTGTGATCAGACTCTGCGGCTGGAGTGGTCATTGGTGTCCCCGGGGGGACACTGTGAGGCCGAGGTCAGCGCCTGTCAATCAGTGAGCGCATTCTCGAACTGGCGGGCGGCCAAATAGACATCGAGATCCTTGGCGCCTTCTTCTTCTTGTCCCAGTTCAATTCGAAGCAGGCCTCGGTCCCGTCGGGCCTCGATGGCCTCGGGCGTGAGCACCAACAGTCGCTCGACACAGCGCAGCGCACCCTTCAGGTCTTGCTGGCTCAGGTAGGCGGCCTGGAGGTTGTTGTTCATGCGGACCAGTATCTGTCGGGCGGTCACAGGCTTGAGCCACCAGCTCAGCGGTGGCATCCGTCCTCCGGTCTGCGCCGAGATCCGGGCAAACCAGGGCTCCAGGTGGTCGGTCGTCAGGACGCGGCCTTTATAGAACGGATCGACGAAGAAGCGTGGGAGGGATTCTGCAGGCGAGACGAGGAAGTGTGTCGGGAAGCCAATGCCATGCATCTTCAGGCCAGCAGTCTCGGCCACGGCCATCGTGATCAGGCTCAGGGTGATGGGGATGCCCTTCCGCTCCCTGACCACAGAGTCGAGCAGTGAATTGTCGGGATGGCCGTAGTCGTCCTTGTCACCATGGAATCCCAGGGTCTGGAACAGGTGATGGTTGAGGCGGGCGATGGCCTCGAACACCGGCGTACCGTCGGGCACGAAGAGGCCCTCACTGAGCGCCGAAATCTCGGCCATCAATGGGACAATGGTGTCTGTTCCGCGCTCCTCGGCACACATCCAAGCTGCGGCCTCGGTGAGGGGCAGGTCGTCCCCGTGCGTGGTCAGCAGCGATACGAATTCAGCGCGAGCCAGATCCCTGGGATCGGTCGCTGTTTCAGTGCTGTTGGGGGGTGTCGCCATGTGTAAACTCACCATAGATGTAGCCAGACTGCGTAGAATGCGCACGCGATGCCCAGGAGAGACCGGTGAGTTGGAGCCCCTACAACGGTGAGAGATACCTTGATTTTCCAGAACTGGAGGCGTGGTGTCGTGCCCTTGTCGACGCCCACTCAGACTGGATGTCAATCGCAGAGATTGGACAGAGTCGAGAGGGGCGAAGCATCTGGTTGATTACCGTTGGTGACCAGGCCGTAGACCTCGATGCCAAGCCAGCTTTTTGGCTCGATGGTGGGACGCACGCCTCGGAGTGGACGGGTGTGATGGCCGTCCTTCATACGCTCTCACGCTGGGCTGAGCGCTTGGCGGCGGGCGATGCCGAGACGGTTGCTCGGTTTCAGGGCACGACCGCTTATGTGGCGCCATGCATCAGTCCCGATGGTTTCCAGGCCATGTGCGACGGGTCACCGTTCCTGCGGTCGTCTTGTCGGCCGCCCACGCCAGGAACGCACCCTGTGGGTCTCAGGCCCTCAGATCTCACCGGCGATGGGTCCATGAGGTGGATGCGTTGGCGGCATGAGGCTGGGCCTTGGGTGATGGATCCGGATGCCCCGATGTGCATGCGCCATCGCCGGCTGGATGACCGCCCTGAGGACGCTTTTTTCTTCTGCAGCGAGGGCACTTTTGTTCACTGGGACGGGGTGGCCTGGGTCGATGCGCCCCGAGAGTTTGGACTCGATCTGAACCGGAATTTCCCAGGCAGCTGGGCGCCCTTCCGCATGTTCGGCATGGACGGGGGCACTTATCCCCTCAGCGAACCGGAGAGCCGCTCTGTGGTGGATGCGGTTGCGGCTCGACCCAATATCGCTGTTGCGCTCACCAACCACACCTACACAGGCTGCATCCTCACGCAACCGTATCGGGACCCAAGCCCGCTTGGCCAAGCCGACATCGATCTCTTCGAGAAGCTGGCGGAGGGTGCCGTCGAGGGCACCGGCTATCGGGTCATCAAGACGCATCCTGACTTTGTTTACGACCCAAAGGTCGACATCGTTGGCGTGTGGTCGGACACGCTGTCTACGACCTTCGGTATCCCTGGCTATACCCTCGAGTTGTGGAACCCGTACAGCTTTGCCGGCGTGGAGATTGAGAAGCCAGCGCAGTTCTTCCGCAAGCCGGATCCAGCGTTGATTCGTAAGCTGATTGTTGCCTTCACCAAGGACCCCGCCATGGTGAGTCCTTGGGTCTCTGTGGACCATCCTCAGCTGGGTGAGGTGGAGGTGGGGGGCATCGACTACATGCGCACCATTCGGAATCCACCCGAGGCGCTCCTGCCAGCAGAGGTTGGCCGAGGTGCAGTTGTGGCTGACAGGATGTTGTCCGCTACGCCAAAGTTGTCCGTCACACTGAAGGCAGAGGCTCGGGATGGCGTGACCATTATCGACGCCGTAGTTGAGAACCTGGGCTATCTGCCGACGGCCGCATCGGTGCACGCTCGTCAGCTCGAGCTTGTCCCGCCCATTCGTCTGGATCTGAGTCATGACGAGGGCGTCACCATCATCGATGGGGACCTCACGCAGACGCTGGACCACCTGGAAGGCTGGGGAAGCCTGCAGGTCTCATCCGCGCGACACGCCGTTTACCCAGGTCTTGGGGCGAGCTCGACTCGGGCACGCGTGCGGTGGGTAGTGCAGGGTAGCGGTCCAGTGAGTGTGAAGTGGACTGCTGTCCGCGCTGGCTCAGGTTCCGTGAGCGTGGTGCTTTAGTTCACTTCGTCTGGGGTCTTGGCGACGATCATCTGCTCGAGTCGCTCACCCGAGACGGTGTATCCCACATTGCAGAAGTGACAGATCACCTCTGCTTGACCGTCTTCCTTGAGCATGTCGGTGAGTTCTTCGACCGGCAGTCCGACCAGGATGGCCTCGACACGTTCCTGGCTGCAGGAGCATCGCCAGGTGACGTCGGTGCGCTCGAGAATCTCGAGATCAACGCCTTGAATCACCTCGGCCTTCACGGCGGCCACGATGTCTGCTGCATCCATCTCGCGAACAGGGTCAAAGGTGACGACGAACTCAGCGCTGGCCTCAAGCTCCGAGACAGCAGGTGCTGGCAAGCGCTCGATCAAGATGCCGACCGCGTGCTCGATGTGGCCGTCTTCCGCGACGCGGACCTGAATGTTCAGGATGTTGTCGACCTGCGCTGAGGCACCCATATGTCGGTTGAGTGCGGCGATGATCGACTCTTGCTCGATGGCTGTCACACCCCGATACAGTTCTCGCCCAGGCAGGGACTTGATGGCGAGAATCATGCCGTCCAAGCCTGTCTCTTCGGACAGAAAGACGGCCTCAGGTGTGAAGCGGGCGCGGATACCGCCTGTGGCGTCCACATCTGCGATAAAAGCGCACTGAGGCCTGCTGCACTGCATCTGCAAGCTGAGGCATTCCTCGCCCTTGATCTGCCCAGCCATCACAACGGATGCGACCACAGCCTCGGCTGCGAGTCCGACCGCATCCTTGCGCAGGTTGTGAAGTTGGCGTGTTTGCTCCGCGACACCCGTCACGTCGATTGCAAAAACCCGGGCAACCCCGTCTCCTAAGACGCCTCGAATCAATCGGTCGGCCATCCCTCATCTCCTCGGGTCGCGGTTCTATCTCCATTGTGGCCCCTTGACACCCTGACCGCATAAACTGGGTGCAGAACCGGATACCATCTCACTATCGCTGCTGTGTCACTCTTGGATGAAGCCATGCCTCAGTCACCAAAACTCCGCGCTGTCTTGTTTGGTCTCGGGGTGCTCCTTGGCCTCGAAGTGGTGGCGAGGGTGATCGTGCAAGAGGAGTCGGTGTTGTTCGCTTTCGAGAAATCGGACGGGCTGATTGGCGTGCTCGGAGACAAAGTCTATGTGCGTGAGTCCCAGACCCATCGGGGCTCAGACGGCCCGTACGACTACGTGATTCGCACCAATTCAATCGGACTGCGCGCAGACACGGAGTTGACCCCAGAGATGCCCGAAGGGTCAGAGCGCTATCTGGCACTCGGAGACAGCTGGATCTTTGGGACTTCGCTGGGGCAGGAGAAGACCATGCCCGCACAACTTGGGCGACTGCTCACTCGGGCCAAGGGTCAGCCGGTCTCGGTGGTGAATGCGGGCATTCCCGGGGGCTCTGCCTTCGAGGCTTTGGCGCGCTGGCGTGAGTTGGGGCCCTACCACGCGTGGACCGGTGTGGTGATCGGGATCCCTCACAACGTGGGGCGGCAGAACAGTCTTGCGTCGGAGCGAGCGTCTGTCTTTCACCCCACCCAGGGTGCGCCGTACATTAACAGTCGCATCTATCTCATCCTCAGGTCATGGATCGCACCCTATACCCGGCCCAAGTATGCGGCCTCAACACCGCCACACGATGGCGGCCTGCTTGAGGACATTCGGACCATCGTCACCCAGGCACGCGCGCTGGGGCTCTCGGTGGTGCTGGTTGAAGATCCTGGGCGTCTCGATGACGCAGTTGGGCAAGTGAGGCAGGTTGACATGCGCTGGCGTGAGGCCTTGATTCCGCTTGGTGCCCTCTTCGCCGGACACGCCCTCGATACACGGGATTGTTGGGGACATGATGACCACGGTCACCCGGGGGTCGCGGGCGCTGAGGCCATTGCCAGCGTCGTGGCCGAGGTCATGGTCTCTGGACAGAGCACAGAAGGCTTGAGTCCAGAGCCGCCCTGCGAGCAGTTTGTGGCGACGGATAGTCCATGACGTCAACGTCGCGGTCGCATTTACTGATGTGGGCGCCGCCTGTCCTGGTGCTTGCAGTCATCATGACCCAGCAGTTTGCCTGGTTGGACCTGCACACGGCCGTCGACACCTGGGATGACGACGCAGGTCTGTTTAAGCTGGCCATGTGCTTTGCTGGTATGGACGGCAGCGGGAATGTGGGCTGTGCCGCTGGCGCGCCCTATCCGCCCCTCGTGCCGTGGCTCACGGGGCAGTCGTTCAAGATGGCTGGAGTCGCCAGTCTCCATGCAGCGCTCGTCAGTCACTGGCCCTTCCTGGTGATCTTGTGTGCGGCCCTGTTTTTTGGCGTCCGACACATGGTCTCGCCCATGGCTGGACTCGCGGCGATGGCTTGGGGGCCTATCCTCGTATGGTCGCTGCACATCCGGGGGAAGGTCTACACGGAGGTGCCGTTGGCCTCCTTGGTCGTGGCTGCCGTGGTTGCATTGTCTCTCAGTAATGGGTTCAGACGACGGGTTCCGTCGGTCTTACTGGGTGTCGTGTTGGGGCTCGGTTTACTCACCAAGTGGTCATTCGCCTTCTTCATGGGGATACCCGCTGCGTTGGCTGTGGTGATCGCGGTTCGACGATGTATTGGCTCGACCCATATCGGCTGGGCAGCGGCCGCTGCGTCAGCGCTCGTCCCTGCTCTTGTGCTCGCCGGGGCCGCCGACTGGATGCCTTACGGTCTCACGATGGGTTTCTGGATCGGGGTGCTGCTCGCGTCGGGCTTGGGTGTGATGGCCTGGCGAGCGCCGGCTGATTTCGACCGTGACGGGCTCGTCAACGTGGGCCTGTGCGTGCTGGCGGTGACGGCTGTGGCGGGGCCTTGGTACTGGGCTCACCTGAGCAGCATGCAAGAGTTCCTGGCGGCGAACATGGCGCAGAAGTACCACGGTGATCCGGTATCCGGCATGGCTGCTTGGCCGTTTTACCCTGCGGTACTGACCACCCGTGTGATGTCCACGCCGCTACTTCTGAGTGCCCTCGCAGGGGTGGCGCTGTCACTTCGTAAGGCTGCCCCGCCCCTGGTTCGATGGTCTGCAGTGACATTGGTGTGCGGCACAACCATCCTCGCGCTCCTTCCGTACCGCTCTGGGCGGTATGTCATCGCTGGCGTCGGACTATTGGCCATCCTCTCGCTCTGGCCCTGGTTGGCTCGCACACGGTTTGTGAAGTGGTCCGCTCCCGCGGCGCTCACACTCGGGCTCATGCATCAACTCAGCTGGATTCCTCTGGCTGCAGGTGGCGGCTCACTCCCGCATCACTGGTCAATATTCAGTCTTCCAGCTCCTGATCTTATGGGAAACACGCGCCATGGGATCTACGCCGCGTATCAGGACCTTCTTCGACCGCAATGGCGCTTTCTCCCTGTGGCCAATCCGCCGGTGATCGGGTTGTCTGAGGCGGCCTGGACAGGCAACGCCATCGCTGAGGAGTCTGGCGGTCGGCCCAGCTTTTCGGTGGTTGTTGGTGGGTCTCAGCTGAACCTGAACGCTGCATCGAGTCACCTGGCTGCACGCATGCCCGCTGCGACCTCAAAGGTCATCTCAGCACCTGGTGCGCTCTCAGCCAGCGGCCTGGCAGCGTGGAAGCAGCGTGCACTCAGGCCGCGTGATCAGCCCGCCACGGCCCACGGGCGGCCCATGCCAAGGCGTCTGTTTGTTGTCCTGACCGGCCCATTTGGCGCCCCACCCAGTGAAATCCATGTGGAGGCATTGAAGGCCGCGGGTCTGCAGCCACTCAGACACACGGGTCGGTCAACAGGATTCGATCCCGTCGCGATAAGTCTCTGGGGGGAGCATCGCCCATGAAACTCGTTGCGCTACACGGCTTCACTGGCTCAGGTGCGGACTTTGAGCCGCTTGCGAGTCGGCTTGCTGTGCCGATGGTGGCGCCGGATTTGCTCGGTCATGGGGATGCGCCTGATCCGGTCGACCCACGGGCACACCGCATGTCTGCTCAGGCGCGACGCATCGCGGCTGAACCAATGGAGGGTCCATTGGTCCTGCTGGGGTACTCTCTCGGGGGGCGTGTTGCCCTTCGTCTGTGGCCGCTTCTCAGAGATCGTTTGGCCGGTATGGTGCTCATCGGGGCCCATCCTGGTCTGACCGATCCGATTGTGCGTGCAGAGCGCATGGCGGCCGATCAGGCCCTCGCCGGCCAGATCGAAGAGCGAGGTATCGAGTGGTTTGTCGACCACTGGGCGAAGCACCCCATCATTCAGTCCCAGGCGTCGATTCCGGTATCCATCCGGCGGTCGATGCAGGCTCGACGGCGAGCAAACAGGGCGATTGGTCTGGCCAACAGCCTAAGGGGGGCTGGGCAAGGCGCGACTGACCCTGTCTGGGACGACCTGGCCGACATCCCAGTGCCGTGCTTGGTGTTGAGTGGACAGACCGACCACAAGTACGCCGAGATCTGCGCAGCCACAGCGCTCGCCATCCCGCAGGGACAGCACGAAGTCATCCCTGATGCGGGGCACTGTGCTCACCTCGAGAACATAGAGGCGACGACATCTGTACTGTCGACCTTTCTTGCCGGACTCAGCGTATGAAGGTCCAGGTTGTTTCAGTCGAGCTGTCTGCGTCGAACTGGTAGCCGCCGGCCGTGAAGCCCTTGATCTCCTCGGGGCGCTCGAACCGATTCTCGATGATGTGTCTGGCCATCATGCCTCGGGCCCGCTTGGCCATAAAGCTGATCATCTTCGCCTTTCCGTCGCGCATTTCCTTGAACGCAGGTGTGATGACTTGTCCCGGCAATGCCTTGGCTTGCACAGACTTGAAGTACTCGTTGGAGGCGAGGTTGATGACTGTGGGATCTGTGTGGTCTGCAAGCTGAGTGCGCAGCTGCTCGGTGATCCGCTCCCCCCAGAATTGGTAGAGGGTGGAGCCTCGTCGGGTCTTCAGCTTGGTGCCCATCTCGAGCCGATAGGGCTGGATCAGGTCGAGGGGCCGCAGCACCCCGTACAGGCCCGACAGAATGGCCAGGTGATCCTGTGCCCAGTTGAGGTCAGCCTCTGAGAGTGAGTTGGCCTCGAGTCCTGTGTAGGTGTCACCGTTGAACATCAGCGCGGCTGGCTTGGCGTTCTCCGGAGTGAAGGGTGTCGTGAACGTCTGAAACCGGTCGTGGTTGAGTGACGCCAGGGCCTCAGAGATGCCCATCAAGGACTGCAGGTCCGTGGGCTTGAGCCGCTTCGCAGTCTTGACCAGTTGCTCCGTGTCATCCATGAGTGACGGCTGACTCAGCGAGAGCGAGCGCTCGAGCGGGTTCATGTCGAGTTTCTTTGCGGGTGAGACAATGGCGAGCATTCAGACCTCCAGAGACCGGGTAATCAATCTAATCTTCTGAGTGGACAGTTGCCGGTCGAATGCGTCCCACGATCGATAAGAACAGATCCAGCGACAGCATTCCCAGGAGCCCACCGACCATCAGACCGCTCATCCACCACAGCGGAGAAAGGGGCACGCCGTCCGTGCGCTTGTCTCGTCCGATCGAGCGAAGTAGTACGCTCGACTGACTCGTCTGCAGGCCTGGGCGCCCCCCGTTTGACCTGTCATCCGCCAGGGGTGCGGGACAGATCATGCGCTGGTCTCCCCATGTGACGAGGATGCTGTCGTCTTGGTCAGTCAGTGCCACCGGGGCGATGTCCGCCGGGGCGGCGATGCTGCCCATGCAGCTCACTTGCTCGCCAGCCCGGGAGGCCGTCACGGGTCCTTGCGATGACACCCAGACCCAGGTGCCGACCCGGTCACCCGCAGCCAGCGTCAATCCGAGGGACCCAGACAGCTCAGGGCGAACATACAGTTGGGTCGCTTCGGTATCTGAACGCCAGCGGGTATCTGGCCCAACCCGCCACGCGCTGGTGCCGATGGCGGGCCCGTCCACGGCGGTGGCTAGGGGCGCGCCAGATACTCGGTTCCAGCCCGATGGTGGACTGACAGCCCTATGCTTCTCGACCTGATCGAGGGCATAGACTGTGGCTGTCAGCGACGAGAGGGCCGCGAGTATTCGTATGGGCTTCCACCTCACTGGTCGTCCCCGGGTTCAGCAAGCTGGGCGAGTGGCTCGCCAGTGGCCTTGCCACCCAGGGGGCGGCCTCGCATCCACGGTTTCACTGTCCGGCTCAGCGCATAGCTGAGTGTTCTGTGGCCTTGAACGCTCAGCTGGTGGTCGTCTTGAAAGAGGGCGTCAGCGGTGCGCCCACTCTTTCGAAAGACGGCTGAACCGTCGACCAGCTTGACGCCGTTTCGCGCGGCGACTTGGCGCATCGCGTCTCGGTAGAGCGTGACTGTGGGGGGCGTCCCAGATTCATCCAAGTCTCCAGGAACGGGCGTGATGATGAAGACGATCTCAACATCGAGCTCTCGCGCTTGTCGAGCGATTGCGTCCAAGTGGCTGGCGTAGGAATTCGTCCCGAGTCTGGGCCGTTGATCGGAGTTTATGGGGTGCTGGCGAGCAAAGACGGTGGTCCTGGCCTCGGCCTTCGGTCCGTTCTTTACCCGGACCCAGTGGTCGAGGATGCGAAAGATCGCCAGAGACTCCATTTGCCGGTGGGTGTTCGTCAGTCCACGGTAGATTGAGACCACGGTGTCGTCTTGGTAGGCTCCCACATCGAGTTCGGCTCCCGGGCCTGCCATGAGGACCAAGTCGGGGTCGAGCGCCCAGCCGCGCATGTCCAGGAGATTTCGTGTCTGGAGTGCCGTGTACTCTGGTACGGCCATGATGAGTGCCTCAAGACCGACCCGCATGCCGCCGAGGTCACGGACGGCGTCGATGGTGTAGGTGTCTCTGAGGGCCACGCCCTCACCGAAGGCGACGCTTCCGCCGAGACTCAGTATGCGTCTTGTCTCAGTGGTTTTTGGGCTGATGACTTCAGGCCCGCGCATACCAGCGGCATTGATCTGGACCCGCTGTCCATTCACCTCTGTCTCCCCCGGAGGGAGACCCCACAGAAGGTGTGGGTGGCCGAGCGCGACCGTGTTTGGGTCACTGGGGTTGAGGGTGAGCGTGATCTCGTTGTGTTGCGCCAGTTTTTCGATGGACCACAGGCAGAGCGCGGCCAGCAGTCCCGCTGCCACCAAAACCCGAATTGTCCGTCTCGAAGCTCGCATTGGGGCCCTTTATCGTCTTGGTTTGGGTGCTGGCGAGTCCGATCTAATGTTGATATAATAACTGGACAGATAATAAATAATCTTATAGTTGATATATCAACATGAATGATGTTTCATCATCTAACCTCGCACTCAATGTTCGCCAAATGCGTTCTGCACGGCAGTTGAGTCAAGCCCAGCTCGCCAAATTAGCTGGCATTCCTCGCCCAACATTGGCCCATCTGGAATCTGGATCGGCTAATCCCACCTTGTCTGTTTTGATGCGTCTGGCGAGCGCTCTACAGGTGTTGATCGAGGAGCTCGTGGCCCCGCCGCGAGCCTCCGCGACACACTACAGCGCAGACGAACTCCCCCAGCGCCAGCGCGGGTCCGTATTGGTCCGAAAGCTCTTGCCAGATGCCATGCGGGGTCTGGATATTGAGCGGATCACGGTCCCCGCTGGCGCGCAGTTCGTCGGCATCCCGCACACGCGCGGCACGCGTGAATACCTGTGTTGTGAGCGGGGAGAGCTGACGTTGACGGTTGGTGGACAGACTCATGTGCTGGCTGAGGGTGACGTCCTTGTCTTTCGAGGAGATCAGCGCCACACCTACCTCAATGCGGCGGATACAGAGGCCATCGGTGTGAGCGTCGTGACGCTGGCCCCGGTGCCGGGCTGAACAATTTAGCTGTCCATCCGCGGACTGGGTATGGTGCTTAGGACGCCATCTTGGGAGATGTTGATGCGAACGATGCTCCTCCTCGCGCTGGTCGCATGTGATGCGGCCAAGGAAGACCTTGGGCCGGACGTTAGCCCGGATGCTGACGCTGACGCTGATGCTGACGCAGATGCTGACGCTGACGCCGATTCGGATGCCGACGCCGATTCGGATGCCGACGCGGATGCAGATGCAGATGCTGATGCTGACGCAGATGCAGATGCAGATGCAGATGCTGATGCTGATGTAGATACTGATGCCGACGCCGATGCGGATGCCGATGCCGACGCCGATGCGGATGCCGACGCCGATGCGGATGCCGACGCCGATGCGGATGCCGATGCCGACGCCGATGCGGATGCCGACGCCGATGCGGATTCGGATGCCGATGCCGATGACACTGGTGGATCGGAAGTGGATGACACCGGATCCGTCGAAGTCGAGGATACCGGAACGCCGGACGACCCAGGCGGAGACGGCACCTTCGACTTGGACTCTCTCTATGTGCTGTGGAATGGATTGTATGTGGATGGGGAACCCACAGCAGGAACCTTCGACGACATTGAGACCGGTGAGCTCACGGAGTTCACGCCGCAGATCACCTTCGCCTTCGTGGATTCAGCAGACCACACGACTGGCACCTTGGATTACATTTGCTACGCGCGGTATGACGCGCTCGAGGATGGGGTCACAACTGCCGACTTCACCGGGTACCCGGGTTGGGAGGGCTACGAGGGTTGGTCGTGGAGGCTGGATAGCCTCACTGCCGAGGCACGGTACGAGGGCGCGTGTTCGGATGTGGCGACGCTGCTCGGCGTCTCGAAGGTCGATCAATACATCGACTTGTACACGTGGGGGATTGGCTGGGGACCCATGACGGCTGACCTGTCTTCAGCCTACACCGACCTCATCGGCGAGCCTCCGGGTGACGACCAGGGTGCTGCGTATCTCGAGTGGAGCGCATCGGGTTCGCTTCTTCTCAACACGTGGTCGCTCTTCAAGGTCTATCCGCTCAGCGAAGGCACTCATTTTGACCCGAGCGCGGAGCCGTACCCAGATGTTGGATCATCGACGACGCCGTACGATGGGTACTATGAAAACACCATCTTCTACCGGTTGACCTTCAGCAAGTAAACTGAAGCGCAGTCGAGGTCCGACCATGCTCTCATCGTTTTGTCTGCTCTGGTCTTCACTCGCCCAATCCGCGCAGTGGACTACGGATGAGACGACGGTTCGCTGGGCCGGTGGACGCATCACATTTGAACGTGCACACCTCGGCGACATTCCGCTCGATGGGCCCCCGATGGTTGTCTGGTCTGGAGATGACCAGGGGGTCAGAACACGGTTCAGGGCGCTCCCCGAGATTGATTCGCCGGACCTCAATCCTGACATCACGGAGGAACAGGCAGCCGGGCGAGTCGCTGTTGGCTGGGGTGAACACCCGCTTCAGCGTGGAACATTGACCCTGTTCCCCGCAGACGGGCGAGCACGTCTGGCATGGCGATTTCACGTTGCTCAGGCTGGTCATACATGGCGTGTCTGGGTGGACGCGCACGACGCCACCGTGCTTCATGCTCAGCCGGAGACATGGTCGGCGCACGGCTGGATCTATGATCCGAATCCGATTTCTTCGGAACTCTTGGCTCAGGAACTGCCAGGTCTACAGTCCGATCGGCACCTTGACGGGGTGTACAGCACTGTCGGGTCATGTTTGGCGTGGAGCATTGACCCGAGACCCTTCGGAGACCGGACGTGCCTCGAGTGGTCCCCACAGGCCAAGGCCAGCCTCTCAGGCGACTTTTTCTATGAGCCCTCCGAGGGTGACACACATGATCCCTTCACGGAGGGGCAAGTCTACTTTCACCTACATGAGTTCGCCCATTGGGCGAACACGAGCTTTGGACTTCGTCTCGATGAACCGATTCAGGTCTTCACCAATTTTCCGCTCACCAATGCGTTCTTTGGTGACTTTGATGGCGATGGCATCAGAGATCTGAGCTTCGGTATCTCTGACGATGGGTACAACTTCGGTCACGACGTCGACGTCATTGTCCACGAGTATGGCCATGCGCTGGTTCGCCAGATGGCCGGAAGCATGTGGATGCAGGCCGATGAATTGGGGCTCGACTGGACACCCGGTGCGCTCAATGAGGGCGTGGCTGATACCTTCGCGATGATTCATAATCCCGACCCCATACTGGCTGAGGCCATGGGTCGATCGGACCGCTGGGACAAGGGCATACGCGACCTCTCTGTAGAGCGGACGTGTCCGGGTGACCTCCAGTCTCAAGTGCATCGGAGCGGTAGGGTGTGGGGATCGACCATGTGGCGTTTGGTCTCACACCCGGACGTCGGCCCGGATGTGGTCTCTGAGTTGTTGGTTGGTGCTGTCTCCACATGGTCCAACGATACGGACTGGCCGGATGCTGGACAGTCCGTCTTGGCTGTTTCGCGCCGGATGCTGGACGTGGGCGCCATCGATGAGGACGCGCATGCGGTCATCGAGGAAACGATCGAGGCTTCGGGAATGCTCGACTGTGAACGCATTATCGACTTGTCCCTCACGGACGCGATGAGGGTCACACTGATCAACTACGGCCTCGGGGGCGAGTATGAGCGGGTCGCCGGCGGCGTTCAATTCATGCATCCCATTCCGCCGGGGGTCGATCGGGTTCGGCTGAGCGTCAACGACTTCACCGGCGCTGATTCTGGTACCGGACTGGCGATCTATCTTCGAATGGATGGACCAATTCTGCATGAGACCACGCGAGTCGAAGGCCTCGGGCTGCACCATGCCATCCCTGTGGCCTTCGATGCGCTGCATGAGCTCGACGAGGCGGATGGAGAAATCTGGGTCGATGTCGACACGCTCCCAGGCTTCGCCGAAGGTGGGGTTCTTCATGGATCTCTCGCGGCAGTCAACCGAAGCCGAGGCTTTATGGATGTCACCTACGCCTCTGTGGTTGTGCACGCAGAGGCCTACATGGCAGCTGGTCGCGTGGAGGTTCAAGAGGGCGCTGGTGCTGGAGGGTGTGCGACAGCGTGGCCAAGCGCAGGGGTTAGACCTCGGACTGGATGGCTCGGTGTGATCCTGGTCTGGGCTGCGGTCTCCATGCGTCGTCGCAGGCCTGCTGAGCCAGATGAGCTATCGGACGCCGTAGATTCTCAGTAGGCGTCGGAGGTCAGGCTGCGGCCCGATCTTGTGTTCTTGGGCATCGTCTTGCTGGGCATGACCGGTCGAGACCATTGCTGCGCGTAGGTCCATTGGTGAGAGCGGGTTGCCGGTCCGATGAGTCCAAAATCCATTGACCGCAGCCGCGGTTGCGGCCACCATCGGTGCTGCACCGCTCGTTCCGCCGAAGCGGGCTGTGTAGGCCTGTCTGGTGTCGGCGTCCGGGTAGAACAGGTCAACAAACCGCGGCGCGCCGTCAGATGCGGACGCGGTGACGATGGCATCAAACCACCCCTGAACGTCCACCCGTTCGCCGTAGCAACTCCCAGCTGGGTACCAAGAGCGAGGTGTGAGACCGCTGAAAGGTGAGGCGCCGCCGCCGACCATGATGGCGCCACTGTCTCGGACGCGTCGATCGAACCATCCTTCCCAGGCTGGATCATCGAGGTCACAAGCCCCGTTTCCTGCGGGCTCGATCACCACGATGCCCTGGGCCACTGCGGTCGCGATGGCGTCGAACACCGCTGGGTCCAATTCCACTGGTGTGAAGGTGACCCCGTCCCATCCCTGCTGCTCGATGAGAAGCACATCTCCTGGCAACATCTCGGCCGCCGCCTGGTTGATGGCGTCCGCCACGTTGTAGATGTCCGGCTCAGAGAATGGGTAGGACACGACGAATGTGGCGCCCGATATCATTCCAGAGACGCCAAAGCCGTCACCTCGAGGGGCCAGCATGCCGAGGACACCGTTGCCGTGAGCGAGGTACAGACCAGCCTCGTGACCAAGCTCGAGCACATCGAGTTCGTTGAATGCCTCGTGCTCGGGATCGAAGCCGTACTCCACATCCGCCACCATCAGGCCGATCCCGTCAGCGTGTGCCCAGCGGTCTTGGATGTCGAAGCCAAAGCCAGCAGGGCCCGGTCCGAGGTAGTGCTGATCCGCGACAAAGGACGGCGTCTCAGGTGGGATGTCGAAGGGTGGGGGCACCGGCTCGGGCGCCAAGTACGCGCTCTCTACACGAGCATCATTCAAGAGATCCTCAATCAGCTGTACGGCTTGGTCGGTCTCAAGCTGCACATAGAGGCTCAGGTCGGCGAGCTTTGCATGCGGGCTCGCGGCGACTTGGTCAGCGAGCAGGGCTGCGCGTGGTCTAGAGAAGAGGGGTTTGGCGCCAGCGAGGCGATCATGAAGGGCGTCTGCTGGGCCCGACAGTTGACCTGCGATGAAGCTCAGTCCCTGGTCTTCAGCCAGCTTCACCACGATCCGCTGTTGCTGCAGGTTGGCCTCGGGTCGAGGTAAGTGTGAGGCATCTGTTGGTGCCCGGTACGGGGCGGCCAACGCCACACCCACGAGCGCGGTCAGCATCGCCACCATCGACCCTCCCTGAATTCGACCTTTGTCGGTCCTTCTACTGGGTGTTGTGCTGGGTAGCTTGGGTCTCCCGGCAAGACCACTGTCCACTGACCGTCGCTGATATCCAGCTTGGGCATGATGGGGTGAACCTCTCGCTTGAGTGCAGCCTGCATGACGCTCATGCCAGAAGCACAATTCGAGAGCTCTGCGAGTGTCAGATAGGTCGGAGGCGCGACAAAGAAGGTTCCACCCTCAGCCTCGGCCACCGCCGCCGCCGGAGTCAGCCAGCGGTGTTCAACCGTCTCTTGCTCGTCGCACGCCGCAGCCTCGCTCTCTTCCACGCTCAGCAGCGCGACGAAAAATCGGGTGTCGTAGCGTTTGGGCTCGTTCTCCGGAGTGATCCACCAGCTCCACATGGCGAGTCGACCAAGATCAGCGACAGCATCGGGTGCGTCGGCCAGCGTGGCCTCGCGGTTGTTTAGGGCGTCCCTGAAGGACTGACTCGGCGGTGAGTCTCCCAGCCACACACCGGCTTCCTCGAAGGTCTCGCGAATGGCTGCCACACCGAATGCACGGTCATTGGCGTGCAGGCCGAGCGCATCGCCTCGGGTCTGTGTTGCGCCGTCGGCCTCATCCACTCGACCCCCGGGAAACACCCAAGCATTCGGGAAGAAGCCTGCTCGCCCAGATCGCTTCAACATCAGCACCTCTGGCCCAGCCTCTGTGTCTCTCAGAATGATCACGGTGGCGGCGGGTCTGGCGGGTGTCGACATGGGCGGAGTGTATCCGATCAGCGACGCCTGAAGACCACCAAATCGCGTGTGTCCGAGGACGTCCATCGGCCGACTTCCTCAAATGCTTCGCTCCCGGCCTCCACCACGCGCGGTGCGGGAGGCATGGTGTCGGGGTCCGTATGGTCGCTGCGCATCTCACGCTCGATGGCCTCCGCTGTTGGCCAACGAGCCGCCGTGGGGCCGACCCAGAGGAGTGCATCCATTTCGTGGAACATCTCGAATGTTCCATGGGGGTCGGTGACGATGCCGCGCGCAGGAATGTCGGCCCAGCGTTCGCGAACTTTGAGCAACAGGAAGCCCTCGAAGAGTCGGTAATCCTCCGACAGTACGGCCACATGGTTTGGGGGAGAGCCGTCTGTCGCGGCAAGGGCGTCGAGCGCGGGAGCGAGGTCCACGTTCAACGGCTGAGGAGGACGGGCCAGGGTGTGCCTGGGGCTCACCCAGGCTTCATTCATCCATGGTCCGCCGGGGACCCAGCCCAGTCCGACACTGCCAAAGGACCACAGGCCGCCAACAAGCCCAACCATCGCCAGGCGTGGTCTTGCCGCCGCCATCGCAGCGAGTGGTGCGAGGATGGGAAGGGTGTAGAAGACCTGGTTCTTGCTGATCAGCGTAAAGATCCCCACGCCGCCAGCAATCGATGCCCAGAGAATCGCGCGCGGCTGGGTGGCTCGCCCGGCGAGCCCGCAGAGCATGATGAGTCCCAAGACTGGTCCAGCCTGTGAATCCAAGAGGGACAGCGGGTAGTACGCCCACTCGAGGATCGCGGGGGCTTCCGTGAGCGCCCCTGCGCTGTCGATTTCCCCCGTCCCGGCTTGGCTGAGCAGCTCGTGGCTGTGCCGGTTGAAGAACTCACGGTAGAAGGCGCCGCTGAGCAAGAGGGCGATGCCCGCCGCTTGGGCAAGGTGAATCCAGGCTCGGCGCCCCGCGCGCACAAGCAGGGGGATGAGGGCAGGAATCAGGAAGAAGAGCACGCTCAGTCGATCCATCATCAGACCGACACCCAAGCACGCACCGTACAGCCAGACCATCCGCTGCCGATGGAGTCCATTGCTCGCCACGAGTGCGGCCAGACCTGCGGCGGTCCACGCGGTGGCCGCCAGGTTGGGCTCAAAGCGCACCAAGGGACCAAAAACACCTGGACAGAGGACAACCAGAAACGCCGCCCAGCGGCCTCCCATGGCCCGCCCGAGGCTGTTCACCGCTGCGATCAGCACCCCGAGGTGAATCAGGTTGCCCATCACGAGGGCCAAGTGTGTCGGTCCGAGAATCGCCATGAACGGCCACGGCACAGCGTACAGTCCCCACGGCCAGTAGCCCGTGTACATGTACCATCGCATGTGCCAGACATCGCCAGAGGTGAGTGCACCCCAGAGGTCCATGGCATTTCCGACGAGAAGGTACTCGTTTTGGAAGCCGTCAGGCAGTGGATTCGCGCCCACCCACCAGCAGAGGTAGACGGCGCTGCACAGCCAGAGGATGAGTGGTAGAGGCCAACGCACGATTGGAGGGTACACCAGAAACCTGACACTCACGCTGTCGGGTGTGGGTCCTTCACGGTAGACTGCAGGAAGGGAGGGCTTGATGCCGGCCACAGATGGAGTCAAGGTTGCGTTGGTCTACCCACCATATGGGCCAGTTCGAAATGAACCTGGCATCAAGACCGTAAAGGAAAATTACGGAATTTTTCCGTCGCTCTCGCTGCTGTACGTGGCAGGAATTCTCGAGCGCGCAGGGTGTGATGTTCTGTTCATCGATGCGCATGCCGAGGGGCTGACCCTCGAAGAGACCGTGGCGCGACTCAAGACCTTCGGGCCCGACTATGTGGGCTACACGATCACCACCTACCTGTTCTTTCAGACGATGGACTGGATCAAGGCCATCCGTGCCGAGGTCGACGCACCGACCATCGTGGGTGGCGTCCATCTCTCGATCTACCCAAGAGAGACTCTCGGATATTCGGCCATCGACTACGCCGTCACGGGGGAAGCCGAGGTGGCCCTCCCTGCCATGCTCGACGCGCTGGTGCGCGGACGAGACCTCTCTCAGGTGAAGGGCATTGCCTACAGGCAGCCCGATGGCGAGATCGTGGTCACCCCGAAAGCGGCGGACTGTGATGTCAATGCCGCGCCCTTCCCCGCCCGGCACCTCATCGACAACAGCCTCTACTACTCGTTCATCTCGAAGTACAAGAACTTCAGTTGTTTCATCACCAGCAGGGGCTGTCCGTACAAGTGCATCTTCTGCGAGCAGGGCTCCAAGCCCTTCCGTGCGAGGACGCCGAAGAATGTCGTGGATGAGCTCGAACTCAGCAACCGCGAGTTCGGTATTCGCGAGTTCGATTTCTTCGACTCGAGCTTCACCATTCGAAAGGATAGGGTCATCGCGATCTGTGATGAGATCAAGCGACGGAAGCTCGACATTGTTTGGGCTGCCAGAACCCGAGTGGATTGCATCACTGACGACGTGCTCAAGGCCATGCGCAGCGCAGGTTGTACGCGCATTTACTACGGCATCGAGAGTGGAAACCGGGAGATCCTGGCGACGCTCAAGAAGAGCACGAGCCTCGAGATGTACCACGATGTCATCGCGCGGACCCGAGCGAACGGCATCCACACCTTCGGCTACTTTATGGTGGGCAACCCCTACGAGACCGAGGCCACGATTCGGCAGACCATTCGGCTCGCGCTGTCATTGGACCTCGACTACGCACAGTTCTCGAAGGTCACACCGATGCCGGCCACCGAGATGTACACGCTGCTCCTGAAAGAGACTGGGCGAGACTACTGGCGTGAGCACATCGTTGCGGGTGTGGACGACGACATTCCACGACCGCTCTGTGACATGACGGATGCGGAGATCCAGAGGTGGACGCGACTGGCTTACCTGCGGTTCTACTACCGACCACAGTACATGGCGCGGGCACTGAGCCGACTCAAGTCAGTGGACGAGTTTAGGCGCAGCGCCGAGACAGCGATTCAGATGCTGACCAGTCCAGCCGGTGATGCAGACTCGGCAGGGATGGAGGTCTTGGCTTGAGCCGAGGCCGCCTGGCCCCTACCCGCGGAACCCAAGCGTGAGGCCGTAGCCTTCCTGCAGGCCGTTCACCGTGACGGTCCTGGTGTATCCGACGCCCACATTCATGGAGTCGATGGCCAAAGAGACACCGGCGAAGGTGGAGAATTGGTGACCAAAACCGAATTCATCGGTCTCGGCCCAGTCCACGCGACGGGTCTCCGTGCTGAGCCAGGTGGGCTGAAAGCCGGCGTAGACGGTGATGATGCTGACACCCGTGGTCGCGATGAATGGGATGCCGTAGCCGGTCGTGGCGTCCATGGGCACACCGTCCCACTCGTACTTGTCCCAGCTGATGTCCAGTCCTGACTCGAGGGCGAAGTACTCCCAGGCAGGTCCCATGAAGGAGCCGACCTTGATCTCTGTACCGGTGGAGTTGGTCGACGTGATGTAGGTTCCGGCAACACGTGTCCGACCGCGAAGTCGGGGCAGCGGTGTGTTGACCTGCCAGTACCGGATTCCACCCTCACCGCCGAGCCCGACGGCCGTGTAGCTGTTTCCTGCATTGTCGGTAAATGTGCTGCCGGTAATGAGCGGACGGGCGTAGAACTTTTGCTTCCATCCTGGTCGCGCTTGCTGCCTGCGCTTCCCCTGTCGGCCCTTCCGTCCACCGCGACGGCTCGCCTCGGTTGGCGCAGCTTGGTGCGTCTCCGTCCAGGGGTTGTCGATGGTTTCCGCCGGTCCGGCGAGTGCAGCAGTGGTCAGCAATACGGGAATCATGGTCACCTCTTGAGTCGAAGCCTACCACCAGCGACGTGGGGTGGGATGGAGAAGCGGGAGTTCAACCCATCTGGTCGATGTTTTCGTCCAAAAATCGCTCGAGGCTGTGGTTGACCTTTTCGAGATTTGGCGTGATGAGCTTGACGATAAATGCCTCGAGCTTCGGCGCAATTCGGCCGGCAAGGAGTCGAGGTACGCCCGGTACGTTCTTGACATTGATCGCAAGGTCTCCGGACAGGACCACTCGGGTTGCATTGGGGCCGTCGGCGAAGAAGGCGTTGCGTCCCGAACACTTGACTGCATCGGGGAAGGCTGGGATGTGAAGGCGCCAGTTGACGT
>Ga0115012_10000105_pt1 | contig 48786 bp, 39 predicted proteins | sample TroAtlMetagenome_FD_88706 | JGI IMG/M metagenome (GOLD analysis project Ga0115012, IMG submission 88706) | Marine eukaryotic phytoplankton communities from Atlantic Ocean - Tropical Atlantic ANT10 Metagenome | ecosystem: Environmental > Aquatic > Marine > Oceanic | place: Tropical Atlantic... | reverse complement strand
GGTTGGGGGTATTCTGCACGGGCCACGTGAGAACTATAACGCTTTATTCCTTTTTTGCCAGCCTCCTGCCAATCCTCTCAGCCACTCATCCCCCTGAAATATTACATCGCCCCGGAGGATCATACTCTTCTGCCCCAGCAAAACTAAGTCCCTTCTATTTCACAGGGCATCGGATGATAGCGAGCCCAGAGAACCGCACATGCTGCACTCCAACTCAAACAGAAAACCGCAACCACTGGACTCCAGAAAAGGCCCCATAACGCAACTACCGGCGAAGCCGAGACAACAAGCACAAGGCAACTCAAGAAAAGAAGAAGGCGCCTGAGAAATCCCGGAACTTCCAGAAGAACCAGCGCAATGCCGTATGTCAGAACCAAAAGCACCAAAACGGCCCACCACGGCTGGCCCACTGCATTAACAGGAAATCCGAGTTCCATATAAGCCGAAAGAATCTGACGCTCAATCAATAGCGATATCCCCGAGATCCGCACCACTAGTCCAACCGCCATGGCAAAGCTCCCGACCACCACGGCCACCGTGAGGGGGTGATAATGGGCTGGGGAAGATCTACCGAACTCTTCAGGCATGGAAATACACTTACACCCCTCCAGATGGAGCTTCCTCCTCAGAATCGCTACTCCGGTAGCTTTTCACCACAAGGTCACTTAAGTATTTATCAGGATCTTTTACGGCCTCGGGACCGATTTTAAACGTCGTGCGACCGGTATTTTTCTGGATCAGCTTTAAGCCGAACTGAACGTCGCGAAAGCGCTGTCGGCACAATTGGAGCAGACTGCGGCCTTGTTCAGCGGCTTCCTCTGCCAGCTTAGAAAGGGCTTCGGGCTTAAACTCAAGCTCTACGCCATGCTCTGCCTGAAAATCACGACAAAAGGCATCGAGCTCGCGAGAGGCTTTCTCGACATCTACCTTTCTTCCCAGTTCTCGATACTCTTCCAAGAGCTCCTCGCGCCTGTCGATCAGCTCCTCGTTGATGGACAACTCCGATACAGAGGTGCCCGGGAGCTCAAACTTAAAATCTCTGAGCAATCGTTCACAAACGGTCATCAGAGCACGCGCCCCCGTGTTTTCCTTCTCAGCAAGAGATGCTATTCTCCTTATCGCTGTATCGTCGAAACGAGCCATGATCCCGTAAGCCTCGAATTCCCGCTCATATTGCCTCAGAAGACTGCCCTCTGAAAACTTCATGATATTCTCGAGGTCAGCGGCGCTGAGTTTCTCACAAACGACCCGAACCGGGAGGCGACCGATAAATTCCGCCTCGAATCCAAACTCAATGAAGTCCTGGGTCTCAACCTCACTGAACAACTCACCGTCCATGGGCCTCTCTGTAGGGTCCGCCCCAAACCCAATTTGCCCCTCGCTAAGTCGCTTTCGCACGACTTTTTCGAGACCAGAGAACGCACCACTTACGATGAAAAGAATATGCCGGGTGTTGACGGTATCTTTCGCGGCTCCGCCACCCTGCTGCATACTCATCATCGACTTCATCTGACTCCGAATATCCATAGGGTTGGTAAGCGGAACCTCCGTTTCCTCCATTAGCTTTAGGAGAGTCGTCTGCACCCCTCTGCCACTGACATCCCTTCCGATCATCTCGCTCCGGGTCGCAATCTTGTCTATTTCATCAATGTAGATGATTCCAAATTCGGCCAGATCGAGATCCCCCTCAGCTTTCTGAACAAGGTCACGAACAAGATCATCAACATCTCCTCCCACATAGCCGGTTTCGGAGAACTTTGTTGCATCTGCTTTCACGAAGGGGACTCCGATCAGTTCCGCAATGTGCTTCACCAGATAGGTTTTACCAACTCCAGTCGGCCCTACCACAATCACGTTCTGCTTCTGCAACTCGATCCCTTCAGGAAGTTTACCGCTCTCATTCTCAAGACTGCGCAAATATTTTGCGTGATTGTAGTGATCGCATACCGCAATCGAGAGCGCCTTTTTAGCCTCATCCTGCCTGATCACAAATCGGTCAAGGTGGGCCTTTATATCACGCGGAATATAATCGAACTCGAAAACGCTGTCAGCTCCCGGCCCCTGTGGCACTTCCGGAACCGACTCTTCCTCTTCACTGTTCATTCCAGCCATCCCCCATTGCACGTTGCCCATTTTCCCGAAGAACTCTTGCAGGCTCTGCTGCAATTCGTCTGGACTCGGCCCCGTCCCGGGGGACTGTTTATCGTCATCAGCCATCAGTGCGGAAGATCGACGTAAAAGCTACCTTGTCAATAATTGCCATCGATTCACCGCCTCTTCATCGGGCTATCTTCCAAAATCCTCTAAAATCTGCTCCCACTGAACGGAGAAATCAGGCCTCAGCTTAACCAACTCGTCTGCCATCATACGACATTCCTCTGTCAGGCCATTCAGCCATCCGAAGGCAAGAGCATTCACCAAGAGCCTTGCTCTCTCAGGCCCCTTATCGGTCTCATCTACAAGAACCCGGTGAAGGCCCAGCAATGAGCGAGGATCTATGTCCTTCCAATCAAGGGAGCGAGCCGAACCGGACTCCTCCACCATGAGTCCACTCTCCTGAGACCCAATCACCTGTGTATGACGCACCCCACTCCGAGTCCGGATTTCGACCCCAGCTGCTCCAGGGCCCAGAACCCGGACAAGATCACCAAGAAACACCTCTGCCTCGGCCGCGAAAAAAAGGAGCGCAGCACGCTGACTCCGTTCCAAGTCCCCCTTCAATTCAATCGTCTGCAGGGCGTTTGCTCCGGCTGCAAATTTTCCATCTGAAAAATATTTTCCTGATACTTCGCTACAGAGCATTCCCCACTCTTCATCCACCTTCCTGTTCCGAAAGTACCGCAAACGTTCTCGCAATACGCTCTGCCAGGCCTTCACGTTAAAACGGGCCCTGCCGATCGTCTTGAGAGAGCCATGCAAGTTATCAAGCGCAAGAATACCCGCTTCAATTTCGGCTCTGGTCTTTCCCTCGGTCCGAAATTCGACCGCAGAAAGAAGACGGTAGTCAGCCATGTAGCGGTTCCCGATCCTGAGATACGCCTGCATCCAATCCGACTCAGGCCACGGCCCACTACGAAGGAACTTTTCAAACATGCCCCCAGCACGCTCCACATCCCCCTGTTCCCACGTTTTCAAGGCCATGGCAAAGAACACCGTTGCACGAAAGGGCTTGTCCAGCGCCTCCGGGATGCGCTCCGCCGGAATAAATTGCAGGTCGGTAAGAAGTTCCGCAGCGGCCTGCACTCTCCTTCCCATCACTGTATCCGATGCCTGTCGCTCATTTACAAAATCAAAGAGATCGGCCAAGTAGTGCCGCGCGTCAGCACTCCTTCCGTCCAGAAAGGAAACTACGACTGCTTCAAATCCAGCCCAGATTGCGGTCTCAGCAGGGGCCTCCTCATTTCGCCATACCTCGCAAAACTTTTGTTCCGCTCCCACGTAATCATCCTCCTCCAAGAACTTTCGAGCAGTCTGGTAGGTCTCATTAATCTGCATCGCGGCCTCGAGTCCCACATTGGGATTCTTCTCAGGATCAACCACGAGGGCCGCGTAACTGACGCCTCCTCCCTTTTCCTCATCAGAATTTATCGCAGAGAGGTAAAGCCCGGCAGCAGTCAGAAGGCCTCCCACGACTAGCACAGACAACCCAAGAAGAACCTTCCGCCTGGTATCGTATCTCTTCCTTCGCTTGCTGCGGGTCCTTCCCTGAACTGGAGCCTTCGTCCCTTTTTCCTTCAGGACCATTCGCGCGGTTTCTAGTTCAGCCCTGAAATTCTCATAATCAAGAAACCGTTCATCCGGATCGTCCGCCATTGCCTTCTCAACGATTTGCACGGTCTCGTTTGAGAGCCAAGGAGCCACCCGCTTCAGCGGAACTATCTCCTGCTTGGCCTTCCGGGCGGCCTTGTTGCTCACCTCGTTCAATTCGATTGGTCGGCAGCCGGAAAGAGCATGGTATAGAGTTGAGCCAAGCGCGTATATATCTGCCCTATGGTCTTCTCCTGACTGCTCGAGCACCTCCGGAGCGACATAAGTAGGAGTAGCCCATATTTCTTCTGCCTGAACTATCCCGCTCTCGGTGAGAAGAGACAGTCCGAAGTCTACCAGCTTGGCAGTGCCATCCTGGGCAATAAGAATATTTCCCGGCTTGATATCCCGGTGAAGAAGACCTGCACTCTGCGCTGACCGCAGCCCGTCTACTACCTGCAGAGCGAGACGCACCACCGCATCCTCCGGCAGGGCCCCGAAATCAGACATCCGCTCTTCAAGGCTTTCGCCGGGCACCAGCTCCATGGCTATGAAGTAACGCCCATAGGCTCTCCCCACCGTGTAAACATCCACGATGTTTGGATGACTTACTGTTGCGGTCAGTCGCGCTTCCTTCTTAAACGCGGCCTCCCTTTTCTCATCTGCCGAATATTCCTCGTTGAGCACCTTGACCGCGATCTCTCGATCTAGAGTCGTGTCGTGAGCCGCATAAATGACACTCATCCCCCCATGAGCGATAAGGCGCAGTAAACGGTAGGGCCCCATTTCCGCCTTCACTCGCACCTCCGCCCCACATGATGGACATGCCACCCGGGTGAAGGGGCCGACATCGGCAACATTCATCTCGCCCCTACATTCCGGGCAGCTGGCAAGATGATTCGTCACCCTCTCAGGTTAGATCCAACCCGGACCCGGTGGCAAGGAGCGTTCCAGCATCAATACCTCGCTACTTGCCCCTTGCCTCCTCCTACTCCACCCTCGATCCGTGACGATCAAGGTCGAAACATCCAGCGGCGAACGACTCGATCTGTTTCTTGTGCGGGAACTTCCAGATCTCTCGCGCTCCCGCATCCAGACTCTCCTCAAGCAGGGGCACATTGTGGTCAACGGAACTGAGGCAAAGCCCAAAACTTCCGTCAACTCTGGTGACCAAATCACGATCAACCTTCCAGAGCCTCAGCCCGCCGAGATCATTCCGCAGGATATTCCCCTCGATATCCTCCATGAAGATCAGGATCTCATCGTCATTAACAAACCCACAGGCCTGGTGGTTCACCCCGCGCCGGGGAATCCCGACGGCACTCTCGTGAATGCTCTTCTCCACTACTGCGAGGGCAACCTTCCCGGTATTGGCGGAATAGAGCGTCCCGGTATTATTCACCGCCTCGATAAGGACACCAGCGGATGCATTGTCACGGCGAGGACCGACAAGGGCCTTCAGTCGCTTCTCGACCAGTTCGCGGAAAGAAAAACCACCAAACTCTACCTTGCCATTACCGAGAAATCTCCGATCCAGCCTTCAGGATCGATCTTTACCCACATCGGGCGTCACCCGGTAAGAAGACAGATGCAGGCTGTTCTCAATCCGGGTGAAGGATCGAGCCGTCCTGCCATCACAGATTATTACGTCCTCCACCGTGCCGAATCGGCCGGGTGGGCTCTCGTCCTCTGCCACCTTCACACTGGGCGCACTCATCAGATCAGGGTGCATATGAAACATATCGGCTGCCCGCTCCTCGGCGACCCTCTCTATGCCAACCCCAAGCGACAATCACCGCGGCCCGAACGCCTCATGCTCCACGCCTGGCGCCTCGGTTTTACCCATCCCGATACGGGTCAGTTCAAAACCCATGAAGCTCCACCCCCTCCTGAGTTTGAAGCGTTCTTTCCAAATCAGCAATGTCTCGATACCATCCGCAACACCAGCCCTGATGCGCTGCCGCAGGCCCTCAATGTTGAAGGCCGAGTAAGCAAGGACCAGAGCGACACCCCGTGAAAGACATGAACATTACCTGCCTCGATTCCTCGACGCTGACCCGAGGCGACATCGACTTCGCCCCTCTGGAGGCACTTGGGAACTTTTCGCACTTTGACCGGACCGCCCCGTCTCAGGTGATCGAACGGTCCCACGATGCCGAGGTGATCCTCACCAATAAAGTCGTTCTCGATGCCGGGATCATCCAGTCACTCCCTAATCTTAAATTAATTCTGGTATGCGCCACGGGAGTCAATGTTGTCGATCTCGATGCCGCAACCGCAAGAGAGATCCCCGTCTGCAATGTTGCTGGTTACTCCACTCCCAGTGTCGCCCAACATACGGCGGCACTTCTTCTCTCCCTTGTCACCAAGGTTCACCGACTTGCAAGCGAACATGAAGAGTGGCCTCGATCTCCCATCTTCACTCGCTTAACCCACTCGATCACCGAACTTGCGGGAAAGTCCTGCGGCATCGTCGGCCTTGGAGAAATCGGATCAGCCTTCGCTGGGATTGCAGAAGCCCTGAAGATGAAAGTACAGGTTCTTGCGCGCGAGGGATCATCGAATGCTCATCGTCCCGATCTCCCCCGGGTCTCACCAGAAGAGTTCTTTGCCTCTTCCGATGTCGTCTCGCTTCATTGCCCTCTCACCAGCGAGAATGAGCATCTGATTGACCGGACGACCTTATCTTCCATGAAGCCGGGTTCCATTCTTCTTAATGTCAGCCGGGGCCCGCTTGTCAATGAGGTCGATCTTGCCGAGGCTCTTCGAAGTGGCCACCTCTCCGGAGCCGGGCTCGATGTCCTCTCCACGGAACCTCCCAGCCCGGACCATCCCCTGTTTGCGCCCGACCTTGCGGATCGCAATCTCATCATGACGCCTCACACCGCCTGGCTGTCTCTGGAGTCCCGTCGCCGCCTTCTGTCAGGGGTCGTGGACAACCTGAAAAACTGGATCGCCGGCACCCCCTCCAACCGGGTTGCCTGACAACCATGGATGACGGCATTGAGCAATTAATCCCTGCTGTGGAGCAGCAGATCTCCTCCTCGGAGACTCCCTATGTCGGGCAAACCTACCGACGCCTCCTTGAAGAGCCTGATATCGATGAGCATGAGGCCAAGCTGATGATCGCCCTCTGTCTCGCTGATGAGTCCGAGGCCATGGTCGAAAAAGAGCGTGATTTCGATATTACCCGGTATCAGAAGCTTCTCACTCTTCTACCTATTCTACCCGGCTAACCCCTCGCCCCCTCATCCGTGCTCAGAGCGCTCTCTCTCCAACTCAGGAAAAGATTTAGCCCCCTCCTCAACAGGGCCTGTCCACCACCTAGTGACGACCATCTCGCGACCGGCTCACTCGGAGAAAAAATCGCCTGCGCCTATCTCCGGTCTGAGGGTCGCCGTGTCCTTTATCGGAAGTTTCGCGGACCAAAAGGAGGAGAAATCGACATCGTCACACGAGACGGAAACACCCTCGCATTTGTGGAAGTCAAAACCCGCACCAGCGAGCAATTCACCCGACCCCTGGATGCTGTTAACCATAAGAAAAAGAGGCTTATGGAACGGGGAGCAAATAGCTGGCTCCAGTTACTTGGAACCCGCGATCTCAGATGGCGTCTCGACGTGGTCGAGATTATTCTGCTTGAGGGGGAAAAGCCCCGCGTAACCACGGTAGAAAATGTGACCGGGTAACGCAACCAGAGCATCTGCCTTGAGGCCCTTTCAGCCCCCAATCAGCTCAAGCAACTGACTGACAGGCACGCAGTTCTTGAACACCATCTGCAGATTGTTCTGAACCCCTTCCTTTTCGGTATAGTAGAGCGACTCAGTACTGGCTGCGACACCTACTACTTGACCTTCTTCATTGAGCACTGGAGCGCCGCTTGAGCCCTTACCAAAATCGGCCGTGATTGCCATGGCCGGCACAGGCCTGCGATTTCGCTGTGTGACAAAATACCGAGCCACCTTCCCCTCGCTGAGAGTGTAGAACTTACGGTTGGGATGACTGATAAGGTTCACTTTAGCCCCAACCGGGGCTGATGGTCCGAGCGCGACCGGCTTGATACCCGTTTTGGGCAAACGCAACACTGCGAGATCATACCGCTCGCTCGCCGCCACCACATCTTCGACCATGAACATGCGCCCATCGAAAAGCCGAACGGCCAAGCCAGATCGCTCTGGATTGTCGACAACGTGATAGTTTGTCACCACCAAATCCTCCGCGATAAGGAAACCGCTGGCTGGAGCAATATGCCAATCCGGGCATCGGTTACACTTGTAAACCCCACCCACAACGGCGACCGCTTTTTGTGCCTCATCAGCGCTTGACTGACTGACCTCAGGCAACTGCAACTTGGCCTTGGGTTCTTTTTTTAACTTCTCGATCAAAGACTTCATTTCCACGACCGAGTCTGAGTCCATCATCTCCGTCACCTTGGCCGTCATCTGCTGGACGATCTGCCGGTCATCAATGACCGCCGGCTCAGGCTGACTCAAGGCTGACACTCCCTCATCGACAATCACCTCCTCATTCAGGATTGAGGCGCACCCACCGAGCACCAAGCCTGCAATCACAACTGGCAATAGTTTGATCCAATTCATTGTTACAAACGAACCTTAGAACAAGTGCAGCAAAGCCACCAGCGATTAGTCGCAGCAGAGTTAATCCGCTGGCTGGAAGAGACCCATGAAGCGATAAACGCTGACACCTTACCAAGAAACGATCTACATCTCCGCTGATTACCCGCATTGGGGAACTCTTCACATACTCCTGAAAAAGTGAAGAAATGGGACCATGAAGCACCACAAGGACAGTGGATCTGAAGAGCTCACGAGTGCATCCCCTGTCACTGGATCAGCTTTGCTACCGGAGCAAAGGAGCGACGATGCTCCCGACAAGGCCCATACTCCCTGAGAGCCTCCATGTGGATTTGCGTGCCGTAACCTTTGTGCTTCGCAAAGCCATAGACCGGGAACTCCTCTGCCAGCTCCTGCATTCTACGATCGCGGGTCACTTTTGCGATAATACTGGCAGCCGCAATCGAGAGACTGATTCCATCACCCTTTACCACACCCTTTGCCTCGAGGGGAAATCCAGGGACATCCAATCCGTCAATAAGACAGAAGGCCGGCCGAACAGGAAGCGCCAGAGCCGCTCGCTCCATCGCGACATGAGTAGCACGCAGAATATTCAGCTCATCAATTTCACCCACCTCGGCAAAGGCGACACCCCAGCAGACCTGCGAATCACGAGTCAACTCCTCATAGAGAAGATCCCGCCTCTTGGAGCTGACCTTCTTGGAGTCATCCAGAAAATCTTGAGAATAGCCCCGGGGTAAGATGACCGCGGCCGCGACCACCGGGCCAGCCAAAGGGCCCCGCCCAGCTTCGTCGATACCAGCAACTGGAGCTCTTCCACTCTCGATCAATTCTCTTTCCAGCTCCAGATCCGGCATCCCCATCCTTCTAAAGCACCGGGCCAGCGAACTCGACCTCCAACTTCATCCTTATGTCCTGCCAGCAACGTTCCGGTCTCGCTGAGCCAGAAAATATACCCCCCCACCAAGCGCGAGAGTTCCTAGGCCCCAGAGCGTCTCTTCAGGCTTATCTCGAATAATATAAACGACCATCCAGATATTGACCGCCACAAAGAACGCTGGAGTGAAGGGATAACCCCACGCCTTAACCGGTCGAGCCCGGTCGGAATGATGGATCCTCAACCAGAACACCCCTGCCACCGTCACCAGAGCAAAGAGCACGAGAAGCAGTTCTATATAGACGAGGACCTGCTCAAAGCTGCTAGTCAGAATCAGCGCAATCGCCACCCCGGTCTGAAGGAAAACCGCATTGGCAGGAATTCCCGAACGCGACTTCCGGGCCAGTAGCCGCAGCCCCCGAAAATCCTCTCCCATCCGCTGGGCCACCCGTGGCCCAACCCAGATACTGGCACTCAACATGGAGACGAGTCCAAAGCTGATCAAACCCGCCATCACCCGTCCACCTGTCTCCCCAAGAACATGATCTGCGGCTACCTTAGCCACTTCAATTTCTCCCTTCATGCTATCTATTGGTGCACTGTAAAGAAACCCTCCATTCAATCCGATGTAGAGCACGGTCACCAGAGCGGTTCCAACAAGCAGCGCGCGTGGCACCGTCCTCTGGGGATCCCGCACCTCATCAACAATGTAAGTGGCAGCATTCCAACCCGTGTAGGCATACATCACGAATACCAAGGCAATGGCGAACTCCGAACTGAAGAGCAGAGCGAAATCCCCCTCCCGAGGAAGGAAGCTCACCTTCTGTCCTCCTCCCAGAAGAAAACAGGCCACTATAAGAGCTCCGATGCAAAGCACCTTGAGGGCGGTAAAGATACTCTGGAAACGGGATCCCAGCCCAATCGGCCTCAGATGGATTCCCGCCACTCCCAGCACAACCGCTACTGAAAGGATCATAGGCCATGCCTCCCCCTCGAAAGACAGCGCGCCGGAAAAATAGGTTCCAAACGCCATCGCGCCCAGCGCAATGGGAGCCGCAAAACCCACCGTCACCGAAATCCAGCCGGCGAGGAAGCCCAAAGCGGGATGGTAAACCTGAGAAAGCAAATGATACTCACCCCCGGAACGAGGAAAGGCCGCAGCCAACTCCCCGTAACACACCGCTCCACACAGGGCACACCCACCTCCCAGCCCCCAGAGAAGCATGAGAACAAAGCCCGACTGAATATCCACAAGCTGATAGCCCAGACTCGTGAAGACCCCCGTTCCCACCATGTTGCCCACTACCACTGCGATCGCCGGCCCCAGCGTGACCGGTCGCGATGAGGCGGCCCCTTCCTCCGTCATACCTGCAATCTAGCTGCCGCAAGACCGCCCGAAAGATCAAACTGGCTTGGGAAACCTCTCTTCGTTCTCCCACTACCCAGCCCACCTCCGGACCCAAGCACTTGTAAACCCCAGAAAAATGCTGTTTAACTGCGGCGCTCATGAGGTTTCTGCCCGGCTCGCTACTCTCCGCCATCGTGGTCCTCTCCCTCGTTTTCGGCCTAGGCCTCATGGCTCAGCTCGACCGTAAAAAGAGCTCTTATCCTAATGACCCTCAATCTCTCATAACTCCTCCTCCGCTGGAGGACCTAGGGAAAGACTACAAAGTCAGGCTCGTCTACTTCGTTCCCACCGACCGCGAGGTGAAGCCGGGCTATCGAGACAAATGTGAGGTCCTCATGCAGGTGGTAGCCGACGTCTACCGGAGGGAAATGAAGGCCAACCGGCACGAGACGAGAGGTCTCGACTTCGAGTTCGCCGAGGATGGCCGCCTCCGGGTCCACCTGGTTAAAGCCAAGCACCCATCCACCTTCTATACTGGAGAACCCTTCGACGTGGACCGCCTCCTGAATACTCAGCAACAGGAAATCTGGGAAACTACCGGCTACTCCCGCAACCGGCCAACTCTTGTCTTTTCTGAGGCCGGCGCCGTGGCCGAGGCCCGCCCTCTTCCTCATGTCTACTCCGGCCTCGCCTGCGTCTCAGGCGACATTTTCCGAGACGAAGTCACCGCTTCCACCATCGAGGAGCAGATCCGCCACTTCATGGACCAGACCCCGGTGCGCAGGGTCGCTGGAGAGGACGAACGCCCCCGCAACCGGGAATCCCAGACCAGCAACGGCGTTCTCATCCACGAACTGGGCCATATCTTCGGCATGCTGCATGACACCCGGGATCCCCGGAACATCATGATGCGCGGATACGACCACCTCGGACAGATGTTCGATCATGAGACCGCTCCCGGACGCCCCGTCCGTTTTTCCCCTGCTCATGCCCGGATGGCCGCCGTCAGCCGCTTTTTTAACGAGTCCTTCGACAAGAGTGATACCAAGGCACCCCTTATCTCGGAATTTAAGATCGCCAGCCCTCCCAAGGCAGGAGAGAAAACAGTGAAACTCTCCCTCAAAATGAGCGATGACAAAGGACTGGGGCCGCTTGTCATCCTCCAGCGAGGCGGCGGACAAATCGACGCTCTTGTCAGAGACCTCTCCCTGAAAGGCGCCCGGAAGAGGGCTGGGATTCTTACCGTAACCGCACCACGCCCTCTCGTAGCCGGTCAGCCGCTGATCTATATCGTCAACCTCTTCGACGTGAACGGGAATCTGAGTCAGTCCGTGATCAACTCTCAGGTAGCTCCGTAGCGAGGCTCCCCCGCCCTCATAGCAACTCTCCTCTGCCAGTGGAGCCAATGGCCGGAATTGAACCGGCGACCTGATCATTACGAATGACCTGCTCTACCCCTGAGCTACATTGGCTTTTGCTGGCATTGAGGAAGGCCCCTTGCGCCTACCCTCTCCAGTAAGACTGGGCCGGGCGAACAGCACTCTGGGGCTCTATTCTCAGACCGCCGCGATGTAACGCCGCACAGGCGTGACCGCAAGCCTGTAACACTCATCATATGCAGCGAAAAACGCTTCAGTAGGATCTCTGTAGACGGCCTAATCAACCCAAGAGCCTATGCCATTACAAAAATAGGCTCTGTGTGTAATGGATCTCGCCCCTGAAACCCATTTATATGACTTTGTGTGACTTGGATTGTCTTCTGGGATAGATCCCATACGCTCTCTTCCAAATATGACATATATTCTTGAGTGGTGGCAAAATTTAGAACCGGAGGGCATGCGGACCTTCGTAACGATTGGAATGGCCTCCAGTCTGGTCCTCTTCATTCAGATGATCGTCATTCTCTTCGGCGGATCCTTCGATCTTCCCGATTTCGACCTCGATACCGGATCCGGAGGAGGAGCTGGGATGTTTTCCGTTCGTGGTATTGGCGCTTTCTTTACAGGGTTTGGCTGGACCGGAGCCTCCGCCCTCGACCTCGGTTATAGCCTCCCCATCGCCTTGCTTTCCGCTACTCTTGTTGGAGCGGTCACCCTTACTCTATTCGTCCTCCTGATGCGCTGGCTCCATAGCCTCCGATCCGACGGCACCATGGACTACAGTAACGCGCTTAACCAGATCGGAAGCGTTTATGTTCCGATCCCTCCCAGAAGGGAGGGCCTCGGCCAGATCGAAGTGCTCGTGCAAGACAGAATGACGACTGTCCGGGCTCTCACCGACAACGACACGCGCATCGGAAACCGAACAGCGGTCAAGGTCGTCGAACTGGTCGATGAAAGAACTCTGCTGGTGGAGACCTTAAGCCCTAAGAGCGAAGACACCCCAAATACGGATGATTGTTCATCCGGAGATTCCAATCAAAACCCTAATTCCTGAAATAACAGGATTAACAATGTAAAAACATGAACCAACTAAAAAACATTATAGTAATGGCAGAGTCCGGCGGGGGCTCAAATTATAGTCTTGTACTCGTCGCCTCCCTGCTCGTCGTGGGACTGGGAACAATCATGTTCGCGTTCTCCCGCTACAAGCGTTGTCCCTCGGACCGTGTTCTGGTCATTTATGGTAAAACAGGCAAAGGCGGATCCTCGCGCTGCGTCCATGGGGGTGCATCCTTCGTCTGGCCGGTCTTTCAGGATTTCCAGTTCCTCGACCTGACCCCGATTCCCATCGACATTAAACTCGAAGGCGCTCTTTCGAAGCAGAACATCCGGGTCAATACGCCCTCAACCTTCACGGTCGGAATCTCCACCGAGGCCGGTGTGATGGAGAACGCTGCTGAGCGTCTTCTGGGACTCGATCTCAACCAAATTCGCCTCCTGGGGCAGGATATTATCTTTGGTCAGATGCGAGTTGTGATCGCCACCATGGACATCGAGTCCATCAATGCTGACCGAGACCTTCTCATCGAGAAGATCACTGCTGGTGTCGAGGTAGAGCTCACCAAGGTTGGCCTCCGGCTGATTAACGTGAACATTCAGGACATTACCGACGAATCGGGCTATATTGAAGCTCTTGGTAAAGAGGCTGCTGCCCGGGCCATCAATGAGGCCAAGATCAGCGTCGCCGAGCAGGAGCGTTCGGGTGAAATCGGAAAGAACAACGCCGAAAGAGACCAGCGTGTGGAAGTGGCAGCCGCGCAGGCCACAGCCGTTGAGGGTGAGAACGTGGCCAAGATCAAGGTCGCCCAGTCAGATGCAGCCCGCCAGGTGCAGGAGGCAGAGGCGGAGCGCCTTGCAACGGCGGCCGAAAAGGTGAAGAGCGCCCAGGCCCTCGAGGAGGCCTACGCCTCCGAGCAAAAGGCGGAAGCCGCTCGTGCCGCTCGCGAAAAAGCCACCCAGTATGCTAACGTCGTGGTCCCGGCCGAAATCGAGAAATCCAAGATTGAGACTCTCGCTGAAGCGGACGCGGAAAAAATCCGCCGAATTGAGAAAGGTAAGGCTGATGGTATTCAGTCGATTATGGAGGCAGAGGCCCGTGGAACCCTTGCTACCCTGCAGAGTAAGGCTCAAGGTTTTGGAGACATTGTCCAAGCCTCCGGCGGCGAAGCTGACGACGCGACCCTGCTCCTTATCACCGAGCAACTTCCAACCCTTGTTGAGGAACAGGTGAAGGCCATCTCCAACCTCCAGATTGACTCAGTGACTGTCTGGGACTCGGGCGGCAAGGGCAAAAGCGGCAAGAATGACACCGCCGAATTTGTCTCCGGTCTGGTAGGAGCGTTGCCTCCCCTGCATCAACTCACCAAAAATGTCGGGATCGAATTACCTGAGTTTCTCGGCAAGCTCAGCGATAATCCCGAGGAAGCTGCTCAACTACTAAAGCAGGCCAAGCAGGCGGCCCCTGCCGCCCCCGTCGAAGTCGCAGTCGTTGACCCACCCGAAACGGACCAGAATCCCGCGGGAGAGCCAACCGACTCCCAATAAGTGGGGACGGATTGCGGGGTCTCTAACCTACCAACCGCCCATCCAGAGACACTCAGGGCCATTCCGGAAAATCAATTCCGGGGTGGCCTTTTCTTTGCACGCTCTCAGCTACAGGAATTCCTTTCATCGCACCCGATTCGCCCCCGCCCCCCACTAAAGCCGGCGAGAAGAACACCTGTTTCCTTCCCTTCCTCAGGCCTGATAGTGCTCCAAAATGGCATTCAACAGCCCCTGAATATTACTTTCCGCCGCCTCAATCTCGGGCTCGATGCCGTGTTCACGAAGTTTCCCACTGGTGACCGGTCCAATACTGGCGGCCTTACACCCCTCAGGCCAGGGCACTCCCAGCGCGAAAAAGCTCTCCACCGTAGACCCACTTGTAAACGTAATCACGTCAGCTCCATCATCTGAAAGGCTCTCAAGCGCTCCGGTAGGATCCCCGGTCTCAGGAACATTCCGGTAGGCGATACAACGATCCACAATCGCTCCCTGCGCCATTAATTCATCGTAGATGATTTCACGGGTATCCTCCGCCTTGACCCAGAGAACCGTCTGACTCTCGACATGCTGGTTCTTGAACGCTTCTACCAAACCCTCGGCCACGAAAGTTTCGGGGAGCAGATCCGTTGTGAAGCGATATTCCGCAATCTTTCTCGCTGTCGCTGGCCCGATGGCCGCAATCTTCGGCTTTCCGAAACTCCGTGCATCCTCATACGCTGCGAAGAATGCATCAAAGAAACGCTCTACCCCATTGGGACTTGTGAAAACGACCCAGTCATACGTGTGGACGTCCGTCACCAGCCGGGAGAACTCCTCACGCTCTAATGGAGCCTCGATACGTATCGTCGGCAATTCGATGACATCCGCGCCAACCTCGAAAAGCTTGGCGCTCAACTCCCCTGCCTGCTCCCGAGTACGAGTTACCACAACGCGCTGCCCGAAAAGAGGTCGAGTTTCAAACCAGTTAATCTTCGATCGCTCCCTGACCACATCTCCAAGAACTGCCACTGCCGGAGACTTGAAGTGCTCCTTCTCCGCGATATCCGCCATACTCCCCAGCGTCCCTTCAATTGTGCGCTGACGCCCCGTGGTAGCCCAGCGGGTTAACGCCATGGGAATTGCAGGGTCAGCCCCATGTTCGATAAGGGCCGAGGTAATCTCCCTGAGACGCGAAACTCCCATAAGAAATACTCTCGTCCCATCGGCCTCCGCCAGCTTCGCGTAATCAAGGCTGGTCTGCTCCTTGGAGGGATCCTCATGACCAGTAAATAACGTCAGTTGAGAACAGTGATCGCGGTGAGTCACAGGAATACCGGCATAGGCAGCTCCTCCAATTGCGGAGGAGATCCCGGGCACGATCTCGAATGGCACCTCCGCCTCTGCCAGTTCTGCCGCCTCCTCTCCCCCGCGTCCGAAGATCATAGGGTCACCTCCTTTCAACCTGACCACGGTCTTGCCCTCCCTTGCTTTCTCAACGATCAGCGCGTTAATACCCCCCTGCGGAATGGCATGATCAGAGGCCCGTTTGCCCGCATAGATCTTCTCGCAGTCTTTGGGCACCATTCGAAGAAACTCAGGACTACTCAACGCGTCATAGACGAGCACATCAGCCACTGAGAGGCATTCCTTTCCCTTGACCGTGAGCAGCCCGGGATCTCCTGGACCCGCCCCGACAAGATAGCATTTTCCGTTCACTCTCTCCATGATTACGATGATCTTGAATCCTTCATGGCGGCCAGCAATTTGACTGCCATACCCTCCGGGTCATCTCCCGACCCCAAAACCTCTCCACGAAGAGGAACATTCTCTCCATCCTCAAATACGACTGCCCTGAGCCGAATCTCTCCGCCCTCCTCGATCTCTGCAGCGACACCCACAGGGGTTTCGCATCCCGCACCCAGAAGAGCGAGAAAACGGCGCTCTGCAGCAACGACGCGCATCGTATTGCCATCATTGACCTTCTTGCACGCGTTGAGGGCATTCATGTCCCCCGAGCGAATTTCCAGCCCCACCGCGCCTTGACCCGCTGCCGGCACAAATACTGTCTCGTCGAGCTCCTCGACATAAAGAACCTCCCCTCCACTGTCCACCACTCCATCGTGCAGAAGCTCAAGCCTGCACAATCCAGCCTTGGCCAGAAGGAGCCCCTCAAGTTCTTCTGATTCGCGCAACTTACGAATCCTTGTCGGCACGTTTCCCCGAATGTCAACAATCTCGAGATCTGGCCTCATTGATTCCAACAGTCGTCGACGCCGGACGGAGCTGGTTGCCACCTTGGCCCCGCGCCGCAAGCCCTCCAGGCCTCCAGATTCTTTTCCAATAAGAACATCCTTCCGGGAAGCACGGGGGAGAACCGCCGCAATTGAGAACTCCTCGTCCAGCAGGCTCGGCATATCCTTCAAGCTGTGCACTGCAATATCAATGTCGCCATTCTGCAAGGATACTTCCAACTCCTTGGTGAAGACCCCCTTGTCCATATCGGCAGCTCGGGCGACTTCGCTAAGAGGGATATCGGTGCGACGGTCTCCGGTCGTCTTGATGACCCTTCTCTTAATATCGAGATCCGGAAACACAGCCCGCAAGGCACTCTCTGCCATTTCCGCCTGAGCGAGCGCAAGGGCGCTACCCCGTGTGCCAAGAATGATCGATTTCACTTCCGGAGCCTCCTTCACGATCCAAATAATCCACTCTCAATCAGTTCCTGGTCAATAATCCTCTCACACAACTTGATCTGATCAGCACGCTGCCCCTTACCCTCCATGGCGATTTCCTTCAAAGCATCAATATCGTATAAGTAGACTTCTTCAATGTCACCGACTTCCACCTCGATATCCCGCGGCACCGCTATGTCGATTGCAAAGAGAGGCCGGTAGCGGCGCTTCCGACGTACGGCCTCAACGTGCTCACGCTTCATTACAGCATGAGGGGCGCCAGTCGAAGATATGACAACATCCACCTCCTGCAGAACCTCATGCCATTGATCAAAACGAACCGATTCCCCATTGAGCTCATTGGCCAGTTCCTCTGCCCTTTCATACGACCGATTGGTAACGAAAATACTGCGAGCGCCCCTCGAAAGGAGACTCTGAGCTGTCATACGGCTTATTTCTCCTGCGCCGATCACCATCACCTTACTATCTCGCAGGTGACCAAATATCTTTTCCGCGAGATCCACCGCAACACTCCCTACCGAGGTCTGGCCCTGCTGAATACTCGTGTTTGTTCGCACCTTTTTCCCAACCCCGAAAGCTTTCTGGAACAGCTGATTCAGACTTCTGGCCGTAGCTCCTTTCTCCAAGGCAGCCTGGTAGGCCTTCTTCACCTGCCCAAAAATCTCGGTCTCCCCAAGAACCATCGAGTCAATCCCTGAAACGACGCGGCAGAGATGCCTGGCAGCCTCCAACTGCTGCTTTTCGTAGAGATGCTCCACCCTCAGCCGGCTACCTGCCTGCGACTGCAGAAACTCACGGAGATGATCGCTTGCGACTCCGCAATCTACTGCTGCTGCATAGTACTCAGTTCGATTACAGGTCGAGAGAACAACACTTTCTTCGATACCCTCGACTTCACATAACCGTCCCGAGTGCTCTCCAAGACGACTCTCGGACACCGCGAAAATCTCCCGTATCTCTACGGGAGCAGTCTGGTGATTCAGACCAAGACAGAGGATACCCATTGCTCTAGACGAACGCAAAAACAAGAAGAGAGAGAATAAACACAACGATCACGCTGCTCGACAGCCGCCGAGGAGTGATCCCGCGCCAGAAATACATGAAGACCACCGCGAGATAGGCCAACCAAGTCGCGATCGCTGCAATAAGGTGTGAACCAAGAGCGCTGTCTCGTTCCATCAGAAAGGCAGAGATAATTCCGATGGTAAGGATTCCAGCCCCTATCGAGGTGAGGCGAACTATTGAATCCAGTAGCGATCGAGCGGGAGGCAGCTTCCGAAAGAGCGACGATCCCAGTTGTTGATCCTTGAGCTTCTTATTCAGAACCAGAAACATGAGGGCCGCGATTGCCGCCAGCGCGAAAGCTCCGTAGGACAACACGGAAAATGCCGCGTGGGCCTCACCCCAGGGATCAACCTCGACAACTGCAACAGGGTCACGGTCCATCACTCCGGGCAAAACTGCGACCACTTGAAAAACAGCAACAACGGGTGCGGTAAAAAGACCCAGAAGCGAAAGACGATATGCTGGTCCCACTACGAGGTAGAAGAGAACAAGCGCCCATGCGAGAAACGCGAGGATTTCCCCATAGTCTCCAAGAGGACACTTTCCTCGCAGCTCACCGCGAATACCAAGAACTCCCATCTGGCAGATAAATGCGAGAACCATACAGGAAAGAGTCCCAATATTTCTCCCTCCGGGCCGAAAAGCAGTCGCCCCCCATACCCCGCCAAGCACGACGAGCACAGTTGCCACAACCAAAAGCCATTGCGCCATGGCCTTTCCATGCTCTCCGCCACCCCCTGATGCAAGGGAAAGTTCACGTCTTCCGGGCTATTTATATTTAGACTAGGGATCTTTCGACCACCTCCAGACAGCTTGCGGCCCATCCTGCCAGTCATGAAAAGAGATACGATCAAACTCTCCGACGCGCTCACAACATTCGAATCACCCCTTCAGGACACTCCGGCAGCCGGTGAATTGTTCTGTCCCAACCGCTTTCGAGCAGTTAGGCAATCACATGGATCAGTCCAACCACCTCCGTGCAGCTGTTCGTGACGTTCACGACTTTCCCAAGCCCGGGATCGTCTTCAAGGACATTACACCGATCCTCGGTGACAGCGCCCTCTTTCAGGACTCCATAAAGTTACTGGCAGAAACCGCAGGTGAAGCAACAATAGACAAGGTCGTTGGCATTGATGCCCGGGGTTTCATTTTTGCTGCAGCGGTGGCTGACCGTCTCAATGCAGGATTCATCCCAATTCGAAAAAAGGGAAAGCTCCCCTCAACTACTTGTGAAGCGGCATACGAACTGGAATACGGCGAGGGGATCGTCGAAATTCACGAAGATGCGATTAAGCCTGGAGAGAACGTCCTACTGATTGACGATCTTCTTGCTACCGGCGGCACTGCGGAAGCGGCTCTCAAACTGCTAGACGGACTGGGGGCCAATATCATCAGCGTATCGTTTCTCATCGAGCTTACATTCCTCGACGGCCGCAGCAAACTTGGCGCGAGGCCAATCACTTCATTAATCTGCTACTAAGAAAACCTTAAGACGCGGAGACAACTCAAGATCATACTCCGGAGCTATATTCTCTGGCTGAACTGAGTAAAAACCAACCGCGAGAGGCCTCTCAGCTCAGTAATGGTAAGTCGCACCCCTTCTTTTAGGATTTTCACGATAGCTCCCGATCATCAGCCGCGCTACCCTCAGGGGTGCCCAGATCTTTTTCCTTTCTTCTCTGGCTTACGTCGGCCGTTGTCCTCGGCGCCGAGCAGGTTCCCGCGCCCAGCAGTGAAGCCGTCTTTGAGGCCCCAGATGACCAAAATCAACAAACTACTGCTCCAGAGAGCAGGCCTCAGTCCGTAGAGCAGATTGCCAAACTCTCCCGCCGCTCCGCAGTGGTCATACGCCACGGAGGTCGAGCCGGAGGCGAGGGCGGAACAGGAAGCGGCTTTGTTATTTCAGAAAGTGGACTGATTGCGACCTGCGCGCATGTCATCGGTGAATCCAGACCCCTGACTGTTCATTTCGACGACGGATCGGAGCACAAGGTCACTTCCATCCACGCTTGGGATGCAAAACTGGATTTAGCCATCCTTCAGATCGACCTCCGCGGCAAGACCGCAGAACCTCTTGGACTTGCGCCGGCAGACACCATCTCTCAGGGCGCGGAGATTGTTGCGATAGGTGCCCCTCACGGCCTTGAATTCAGCGTTGTCAAAGGAGTCATTTCAGCCCTCCGCGACTTTGATGGACGCGCGCTCCTCCAAGTCGCAATCCCCGTTGAACCTGGCAATAGCGGAGGCCCCCTCCTTGACCGCCAAGGCGAGGTTCATGGCTTGCTGACCATGAAATCGGCCGTGACTGACAACCTGGGCTTTGCTGTTCCCGTGGGAGCCCTCCACCGTCTACTCGCCAACCCCAATTCGGTCCCCATGGAGAAATGGCTTACAATTGGCAGCTTAGACCCCAAGCGGTGGCGAATCCTGATGGGCGCAAACTGGAAACAGCGAGCGGGAAGAATCACCGTGAGCAGCCCGGGTGATGGGTTTGGCGGTCGCAGCCTCTGCCTATCACAGCGCGAAGCTCCAGATCTCCCTTACGAAATATCTGTCGAGGCGAAGCTTGATGACGAGTCCGGCGCGGCAGGACTCGTTTTTGAATCAGACGGAGGAAACCGCCACTATGGATTCTACCCAAGTAGCGGCAGCCTGCGCCTTACTCGCTTCGACGGCCCTGATGTATTTAGCTGGAATATACTCAAGCAACTGAAAAGTGACGCTTACCAGCCCGGAGAATGGAATCGCCTTCGTGTTCGCATCGAGGAGAAGGCCATCTCCTGCTTCGTAAACGGAAAGAAAGTAATCCAGCTCGATGACAATATCCTTCGAGGCGGCCATGCCGGCCTCGCGAAGTTCCGCCAGACGGAGGCCACTTTCCGCAGCTTCCGCATTGGCCCCGACCTCGCCGAAGAGAAGCCCCCGAACGAACTGGTGATCGCGATTGAGAAACAGGTGAACAGACTGAAGAAAAACCCCGATAACGAAAACACCCTTGATCGACTAAGCAAAAATGCAGACCTCGTTCGCCCGCTTCTCAGGCGTGAGGTAGAGAACCTTCGAGCCAGGGCCGATCGCCTCGAGAAGAAATCACGAGAAATACATCGCAGATCAATTATAGATCAAATCATCACTTCCCTGCAGGGCGATGAAAACCAGGGCCTGTTTCACGCAGCCCTGCTAATCGCGCAGATGGACAACCCAGAACTCCGAGTAGGTGACTATCACGCAGAACTCGACAGAATGGCCGCCGAAATTGCGGAGACCATTGCAAAAAAAGCCACCCTTCCTGAAAAGGTCAGCGCCATCGGCAACTACCTATTCAAGAATAATGGATTTCATGGAAGCAGAAGCGACTATTACAACCGCTCCAATAGCTATCTCAACGAAGTAATTGATGACCGGGAAGGCATTCCAATCACCCTATCTCTCCTTTTCATGGAGCTTGCCCGACTGGTTGGGGTAAAGATGCATGGCTTGCCCCTCCCCGGCCATTTTGCCACTTGCTATGAATCTGACGGAAAGCGGATCATCATCGATCCGTTCGATGGAGGAACAGTGATGAAGTCGGAAACTGCAGATGCACTACTCTCCGATGCAGGAATGCAGATAGATTCTTCCAGGATGGAGACTGCGACGCCCCGGGAAATCGTGTGTCGCATGCTCAGAAATCTACAGACCATCGCGATTGAAGAGAAAGCATTCCCCGATGCGCTCGACTACGTCGATACTGTTGTTCGAATTCAGCCGAACTCAGCGCAGGACCGTCTCAACCGTGCCCTTCTCAGCCTGCAGATAGATCAGCCAGGCAGGGCGAAAACTGATTTACAGTGGATCCTTGATAACAAACCTGAGGGAATCCATCTGGGCCGGATCCGAGACCTTATGACCCGCCTTGAGTAAGCGGCCCTTCAAAGCCTCGAGCGCCGGGCCTCCCGATAACTCGCCTCAAATCTACGCGGAAACTTTCCATTTCACGTCTGTTGCGGCACACTCACCACGTGTTGCCCGATGAGCATCCCGAAACCGTTCCTGATCCCCTCCGCCCGGATCAGCTTGCGGAATTGCCAGCAGGCGAACGGCTTGAAGCATACAAGCGATATCTGAAAAATGAAAACACCCGCGTTCGCCGTATTCACGACCAAGGAGGCGGAGGATGTGAAATAGCAGCTTTACGCTCAGGAGTCATTGATACCCTGCTTCGATCTCTTTTTCAGACTGCGAGGTCGCAAACCCCCACCCCACCTGCTCTCAGCCTCATGGCCAATGGAGGCTACGGCCGGGGCCTGCTCAACCCCTCCTCTGATATAGACCTCCTTTTTCTCCTACCCCAACCCTCCCACCGACTTGGCCAAAACGAACGCAATCTCGTTGAGAGCATCCTCTACCCCTTATTTGATCTCGGATTCAAAGTAGGCCACGCCTCCCGCTCCATCAACGAGTGCCTCACAGAGGCAAGAAGGGATCCCATTACCCGCACCTCTCTCTTCGACCACCGCCTGCTCTGTGGTAACGACGAACTGTCCCAGGAATTCAGCCAAAGGTTCAGGCAGGAATGCATAATCAAAGACCGCCTCCGGTTTTTTGAGGAGAGAAAAAGCGATATCGAGACTCGTTACCACAAGTTCTCTTCTACGGTTTTTCTCCAAGAGCCCAATTTAAAGGAAAGCCCAGGATGCATGCGGGATTTTCACAACCTGATCTGGATCTCCGACGCGCTCTTTAATACTCGCGATCTCGACGAACTCCAGCGTCGTGGCATTCTGAGCGTAAATGCCTGCGCCGAACTCAAGGAAGGCTTCGATTTTCTGCACCGCGTCCGCAATTGCCTTCACTTTCACACAGGAAAAGGCACTGACATCCTTACTCTCCGGTTCCAGGGAATCATTACAGAAGAGTTTCACTATCGACATAAGACCAAGCTCCGCAGGATCGAGGCTCTTATGAGGGACTACTACCTCCACGCTCGAGATATTCACCAGCATACCGCCAGCGTCTTCGAGATCGCAGAGATCGAGACTCCGGTCCTCCGCCCTTTCAGACTCCCTTTTCGAATCCCCTTCCTCCGAGGATCTACAGCCAAAAAGTTCGATGGATTTATCGCTGAGAACGGCCGTCTCTCTGCAACCTCCGAGGAGGTCTTCAGCCAAGAACCAGGACGTCTCCTTCGCCTCTTTCTGCATTGCCAGAAGCATCACCTCAGGCCCTCACCTGCACTCCGGAAACTGATCAAGGCTAATTGGCACCGAATTGACAGACGCTTCAATTACAGCGAGGAAAACCGACAGACATTCCGGACTATCCTCGAGAAAAAGGGTCAAGTCGCGCGAATCCTTCGATTAATGCATCGGTGCGGAGTTCTTGGCCGATATCTCCCTGAGTTCGGCGCACTTGAATGCCTTGTACAACACGAATTTTTTCATCGCTACACAGCGGATGAACATACTCTGCAATGTGTCGACCAGCTCGATGCTCTCATGGAATCCGATGACCCAGCTGTGGCGAGATATCGCCACATCCTGATTGATATTGAGGATCCGTATGCGCTCTACCTTGCGGTTCTTCTTCACGACTCAGGTCGAGCGGAAAATGTGCGTGAACATATCGATGGCTCGCAGATCCTTGCTAATAAGGTGTGCAGACGGCTCCAAATCAGCCATGGGCGGCGCCAGCTGATCATGTTCCTGGTCGATCATCACCTCACTCTCTGGCGCTTTGCCACCAAGCGCAATATTGATGATCCAGATGTCGTTGCAGAATTCTCCGACCTCATGAAAAACCGGAGATTTTTGGACGCTTTACTGCTTTTCACCTACGCGGACTCCAAGGGGACAAACGAGGAAGCCTGGGGGTCATGGAAGGAGTCCCTGCTTGTACAACTCCACAGGTCAGCGCGTGCCGTTCTTGAACGTGGGTATGAGACCTATGATGCCGAGTTTCGAGAGAAGCTGAAAAACCTGAGGAAGAAAGTCAGCAAGGACCTGCACGAACGCTATGCCAACATTATCGGCGAGCACTTCGGACGAATGCCCAAGCGCTACTTCCGCTACCGTGATGCTCTAAGTGTAGGGACTCACATTCGTGCGATCTGGCAATATCTGGACCGGAGAAAGAGGCGGCCCGACACTCCTTTCGAAGCTGCTGTCCAGTGGCTCGAGTATCCTGAACAGGGTTATACAGAGTTAACAGTCGCTACTGAAGACCGGAACCTGCTCCTTGAAAAGATTTGCTGTGCACTCGCGGCTCATGAAATCAATATTCTTTCTGCGGACATCTACACTCGCCCAGATGGAGTCGCCCTTGACGTTTTCAGGGTGAGCACCGGTGACATGGAGGCCGTTGCGAATACGTATCGACAGGTTAGCGTAGTGGTAACTCTGTACGAGTTAAATCATGAAGAGGATTACGACCCCGGGACCTATCTCAAGGTGAAAGAGAACTTTCTTCGCGACTCCAATGACGACGCCATCCCCTTCCCGGTCCGAGCCTATATTGACAATGACAGCGATCCACGATTTACCGTGATAGAGATTCAAGCCATTGATCGCATCGCTCTCCTCCACAACTTATTACACACAATCAACCGACACGGTCTCGACACAATTCACGCACGAATTGCTACCGAAAAAGGAGCCGCTCTGGACACCTTCTACGTTCAAACAACTAACCACCAGTCCAAGCTCAGTGAACCCGACCGAATTATTGAACTACAAAAATCCCTGCAGGAAGTAATCCTGCCTGCTCAGAAAGAGGACTAGGAATGGCACTCCGGGATGCTGCTCAACCATATTCCAAATCGCTGACTCTACAGATGAGTTAGGATTAACCCTGCTTTCTCGGATCTGGCACCACAAGCCTCTCGCTTACGGAATTAACCACCGCCCCTGATTGTACCCACTGGTTGTAGAGATTCCATCCCCGCTCCACGAGAGCCTCCGTTTGACCAAATCGATCCGGGCTACCCAGAACAATACAAACGAGACGACGAGGAGTGAGTCTGGTTGCTCCATCTGGCAACTTTTCCACGATCGGACGCAGTTCGGAGCTCGTTGCAAGGCACTGCCCAGCAGCCCTCGTCATTCCAGTCTTAATGCCGTTGATCTGACTGCGCCCGAGGAGCTTGTTAGTGTTTTGCACACGAAAAGCCTTGGTCACTTCGCCGTGCTTAAAAGAGAGCGCCCTACTCTTCTGCTTCACGAAAAACGCAAATCCAGGATTTCGCATCGCGTAGATACAAAGCCGGGCCATATCCGTGGCCGTTGAGTAACCCTTGTTCCTCTGCACGTAGAGTCCATGAGGGGTTGAGAATCTCGTCCTTCTCATTTCCAGCTCTCCGGCAAGGGTATTCATTTCCGCCACAAAGGCCTTCACAGGATCGCCACTATTCCCCCTTGCCTGCTGCAGGGCAAACCCCACATGATGCGCAATGGATTGAGCCGCCGAGTTGTCCGAACCCATCAAAGCGGAATAGAGGGCATTCCTGAGAGATATCCTATCACCTGGCTTCAGTCCCATCGGATTGGAACCACCCAAGCTGGCAACTGATGGCGGAACTACCATCTCACCACCCAGATCGGCCCCAGTAGCTTTGGCCCAATCCAGCGCAACGATCGCGGTTGCCACCTTGGTCAGGCTGGCGACCGGTCGTTTTTGGTCAGAGCCCTCCGCAAGGAGAATTCTTCCCGAGTTGGCTTCAACAACGAAATACGACTCTCTGGCTGACAATGGCAGAATACTGACCAGAGACAGCAAAATGGCGGCAAGGACACCAGCTCGGAAACAATTTAACACGGGCATTTAGGCAGATTGCCCTGAAAACATAGACCTTTGCTCCGGTGAAGGACAACTCTCAAATCCCCACTTTGCTGGGCCCAAGCCATTTGCCTTGCCGGAAGAGTCGAGCCCAGATAATCTACTCCAACGGAAATCCTTTCGATGCGTATGCTCGCCCCTCGAGACTCGAACGGCAGCCAAAGCGGCTCAACCATGCCACCAGACTGGATGTCCGTAACAGCCACCCAATCAATAGAGTGGCTAACCACCTCTCAGGCCGACAGGCCCCACTATGCGGGGACGCAACCAGAATTACGCCGAGCAAGCGGATTCCTGACTCTATTTAACCTCAACCAGAAGCAGTCGACTCACCGTATGACAACAGAGCCGCCAGTGCTTCCTATCCGGTTTGAGGACCTTGAGAGTCCGCGAAATGCCATCGAAGCGTCCATCTTGTCCCCGCGCGAACCTGAAATACAACAAGAACAATGTCCGATTCGTCCAACAGCGCGCGGCGATCTGAATCTGGAGGAGACTCCGGTAACCGCAACCGCAACCGTAACCGTAACCGCAACCGCAACCGTAACCGCAACCGTAACCGGCCCCGTGAAGGCGGCTCAGGAGGAAACCCGCAGTCCGGAGGGCGCCGCTCTGGCGGTCGCCGACCACGCAAGGGACCAAAACGCGTTCCTCTGACTTGGTGGCAGAAGATCCTCAAGGCGATTGGCCTCTATAAGGAAACTGTTCGACCTCCCCGTAAACGAGGAGGTGGAAGTTCCTCCGACCAAAGTAAGCGAGAACCCCGCAAAGCACCAAAATCCGGGACCCGTGTAGCAAAAACCTCGAGCTCCTCCCGCAGAGCCCCAGCGCCCAGCCCGGTAGATTCCAACAGGCTCTATCTCGGCAACCTGTCTTATGACGCAGCTGAGTACGAACTCGAGGAACTCTTCAAGGGGGTCGGCGCTGTCCGAAGCATCGAGATCGTCTACAATCGAAATACCCATAAATCCAAGGGCTATGGATTTATCGAAATGGCAAACATCGAGGAGGCAAAGAGAGCCGTCGAAGTTCTCCATGACCAACCATTCATGGGCCGCAAGATGATCGTCAGCGGAGCGAAGTCTCAAGGCGAGACCGAGTCTTCCCACGAGTAGGCCCGCACCAAATACCATTTATCCCCATGAACTCTGGTTCATGGGGATTTTGTATTGTATGGCTTAAGCCTTCCGTAGCGAGACATAGCGTAGCGTATAACACGAGGAACACCCTGAAACCTTCTTCACAGCCACTGTATATTTGTGGTCCCACGGCGTCTGGGAAGTCGTCTCACGCCCTTACTCTCGCCCGTGAGCTCGATGGAGAGATTGTTAATGGTGATGCCCTGCAGCTGTATAGAGGTATTGAGACCATCACGGCGTCACCCAGTGAAGAGGATCGGCTCCTCGCAGCTCACCATCTCTATGGCATTGCGGATCCCTCCGAGATATTGAACGCTGGCCAATATCGAACTATGGCCCTTCCTGTCATTGAGAGCATCAGCGCAAGGGGAAAACTCCCGATAATCGTAGGTGGATCTGGACTCTATCTCAAGTTCCTTACTCATGGGCCAGGCAACATACCCGCTACCGCCCCCGGGCTCCGGGCTCAACTTGAGACACTCTCTCTCGACGAACTAAATGCGCGCCTGCTCGAGGTCGATCCAGTCACGGCGGCTAACATTGATCATAAAAACCCTCGCTACGTCCAACGTGCGCTGGAAATAAGCCTGTCCGGCGGTCATCCTGCCTCCGCACGGAGATCCTCATTTCAAGCACCACAAGACGCCCTTCGCGGTTTTTTACTCACTTGGGATCCCTCGGACCTTGACCAACGTATCCGCAGGCGGACCTCTGAAATGCTTGGGCGCAACGCCGCAGAAGAACTGGCCGCTCTTCCCGCTCCCGGCCCCGCTGTATCCAGAGCTATCGGCGTCCCGCAAATCCAGCGCCTTCTTGATGGCGCCATTGACCGTTCTACCTGTGAAGAGGAAATTGTGATCGCAACCCGCCAATACGCCAAGCGCCAGCGAACCTGGTTTCGACGAGAAGACTGGTTGACCTCCATTCCAGGAGACTGCTCACCCCGCGAGATTATCACCGCGGCTCACAAACTGTTGACGGACTGAGGAGAAAACTCCCTTGGATATTTGTTCATATTGATTCCACCCGACAAATCTGTGTAGCTCCCACGAATACGCCGTTCCCATGCCTGAAGTCCCCTCCTACCGAATATTCGCCTCCTCCCAATCCGCATCTAAGGCCCTCGCTGAGGATATCTCCCAGCTCATTCGCTCTCGAGATAGCGAAGAAAGAACCACAGTTCTGGGGTTGGCGACCGGGAATACTCCTGTCCAGCTCTACAAGGAATTGATTCGAATGCATAGGGACGGGTTATCTTTTCGGAACGTCGTCACCTTCAATCTCGATGAATATATCGGTATCGACCGGGAACATCCAGAGAGCTACTGGCAGTTCATGCACTCTCACCTTTTTAATCATATCGATATAAACCCAGAGAACATTCACATTCCAGAGGGGATGGTGGCAGCGGACAATATTGAGAGTCACTGCTCTGCCTACGAGAACCAAATCGAAGAGGCAGGAGGCATCGATCTCCAGGTACTCGGCATTGGAAGAAATGGTCACATTGGATTTAATGAACCCGGCGTGAGCCCCGACGTCGCTACGCACGCAACAGAGCTTAACCAAGTCACCATCAATGACGCGGCAGAGGCCTTTGGTGGAGCTGCCGACGTTCCTCAGCGCGCCATCACCATGGGCGTGAAGACAATACTCGGCGCCCAGCGCATTGCCCTCCTCGCCTTTGGAAGCAGCAAGGCAGACATCGTTGAGCGAGCACTCACATCAGGAATCACATCCGAGGTCCCTGCCACCTACCTTCAATCACACAACGACACCACATTCTTTCTCGATCAGGATGCAGGAAAGCGCCTTTCCTGAACCTAGTTCAGAGCTTCATCCAGCACCAAAAACCACCCTGCCCGAAGACAGCTCTAGCCGCAGCCGCACCCTCCCTCGTTGCAACAGCCTTCCTGATCAGCAAGATCTTCCTCCGCAGGCACTCGGCCCAGCTCAAGGGTGATTCCTACATATTTTCCAATCGCACTTTGAACCGATTGCAGACTTTGCTGGGCGTCCATGAACTCCCTCGCCACGGCATTACTCATCAATGCCTCGCGGGCAGCCTCAAAATCCTCGACCTCACCAACACTTAGCTCCAGTCCGGATTGTTGCTTCTGACCGAGCTCCTGGCTGCGTTCCTGAACACTCTGAAACTGTAACTTGGCTGCATCATCCTCCATGAATCGCTCGACCTTTTCCATCATAGACCGATATTCCGGGTCATCAGCAATTGCCGCACAAAGCTCTTTTGTCTTACCAATCACGAGTGAATCGTCTGCCAGCATCTTCATGTCAGAAACTTACGCTCCTTTTTTCCTGCAAGCAATGCACGATCAGCCTTCTCTTGTCTTTTACCGCATTCAAGAAACTCTAAAGGAGCCATCCCAAAAAGGGCCTTCCCTATCTTCCATCCATTCTCTCTCCATCCAGAATTAAGACGAACCGTCCTGGTCAGAGCTCGAACTCCAAGACTCCAGTCGCCCTCGTTTAAACGTGAATACGATCCTAATTGTGGGAGCTGGCGGGGTTGGAAGTGTCGCCGCCCACAAGTGCGCACAGCTCCCTGAAATCTTTCACGAGATTCATCTCGCTTCCCGAACTCTGTCAAAATGCCGCCTCGTCGCGACATCCATTCGCCAGAGAACAGGGCAAGAGATTTCGACCCATCGTGTGGATGCAGATAATCTGGACGAGGCTATCGCACTCCTCCGCAACCTGTCCCCGGACCTTCTTCTGAATTTGGCTCTGCCATACCAGAATCTGACCTTGATGGAGGCCTGCCTCGCTACCGGGACAAACTATCTGGACACAGCAAATTATGAATCCCCCGAGATCGCCCGTTTTGAATACAAATGGCAATGGCAATATCATGAGAGATTCCAAGAAAAGAATCTCTGCGCCCTCCTGGGCTCGGGATTTGACCCGGGAGTAACGAACGTCTTCACATCCTTTGGCTCAAAACATTATTTTGATGAGATTAGTGAGCTCGATATTGTCGATGTGAATGGCGGAGAAAACAACGAATCCTTTGCTACCAATTTCAATCCCGAAATTAATATCCGGGAAGTCTCAGCAGCTTGTCGTCACTGGGAAGGAGACCAGTTTGTGGAGTCCCCAGCATTTTCCACTCACCGCTCTTTTTCCTGTCCGGAGGGAATAGGTGATTTTGAAATCTACCGGATGTACCATGAGGAACTCGAGTCTCTCACGGCGGCATACCCCTCACTCCGTAGAGCACAGTTCTGGATGTCCTTTTCACCATCCTACCTGCAACACCTGAAGGTGCTTACAAATGTGGGAATGACCAGCATTCATACGATCGATTACCACGGGAAACCCATCGTGCCCCTTCAATTCCTCAAATCTATTCTGCCCGATCCTGGAAGCCTCGGAGAGTCTACAACCGGACAAACCTGTATCGGATGCATTCTACGCGGAAGGAAAGGAAACCAACCTCGAAGCATTTACATTTACAACACTTGCTCTCATGAAAGCTCCTTCAAAGAAACCGGCTCTCAGGCAGTCTCATACACGACAGGCGTACCCGCAATGATCGGAGCCAAACTGATGCTTCAAAAGAAATGGTTCGAGGCCGGGGTATGGAATATGGAGCATTTTGATCCAGATCCCTTTATGGAAGACCTTGATTCCTTCGGACTCTCCTGGTCGATTGAGGAGAGAGACCCTTTCGCCAGGAAAGCTTGTTCCTGAATTGTTTGCTACCAGCTCAGGGTCGACAATGCACGAGCCACCAGTTAAACATCTCCCGTGAGAATGCCTACCCCGGCCTACCTCATTGATCTCGCAGTGATCAGGAAGAACTGCGAAGCCCTCTCTGAACTCAAGGCCAGAACAGGCTGCCGGATCGTTCAGGCGCTGAAAGCCTTTGCCCTTCCCGCAGTATTTCCACTACTGCGCGATCACCTTGATGGGTGCTGCGCATCAGGCCTGTGGGAGGCTCAGCTCGCCAGGGAATTCTTCGGTGAAACAGTGCTCACCTGCGGCCCCGTCTACCGTGATACGGACACTGATCTATTCGATCTCAGTTCACACATTATCTTTAACTCCCTGTCTCACTGGCAGCATTGGCGTCACTATGCCCTGAGTCACCCTCGCTACAAACAGGGTGTTATTTCCTACGGACTACGGCTCAACCCACAATGCTCAACCGGCTCACCTTCCATCTACGATCCATGCCGTCAAGGCTCTCGTCTCGGCACTCTTCCGGACAGCTTGAAAAATGCAGATCTGGAGGGCCTCAGTGGCTGCCACTTCCACTCCCTTTGCGACCAGAACAGCGATGCGCTTGCCACGACTCTTGAATCCTTAGACCTCCACTTTGGCGCTCTTCTTCGGCGACCTCAAATCCGGTGGCTCAATATGGGCGGCGGCCACGCTCTGACTCGCCCTGACTATGACCAACAACTACTCGTCGATCTCATAAAGCAATCCCGGGACTACTATCATCTGGACGAGATATGGCTCGAGCCTGGTGAAGCCCCAGTCCTCAACGCAGGAAGCCTCCACTCTACGGTTCTCGACATATTTCAAAGTGGAGAGCAGACCGTAGCAATTCTTGACGTCTCTGCGACCGCTCATATGCCCGACGTCCTTGAAATGCCATATCGTCCCGACCTGACCCTGAACGGCACGCCTTCCCTTGAACGGGGAACTCACCGGTATCACCTCGGGGGAAGCACTTGTCTGGCTGGGGACATTATCGGACCATACAGCTTCCATCGACCACTGAAAATCGGAGATCGTCTGATTTTTCAGGATATGGCCCAGTATACTATGGTCAAAACTACATACTTTAATGGAATCCAGCATCCATCCATCACCTTACGTGATGAGAGCGGCAACGATCAGATGATTCGATCTTTTGATTACGAAGATTTTAAACGACGTCTGATGTGACCATCTCTCCTCCCCGTGTTCCGTATCTTGAATCCGCCGTGGAACCTGTCAACGGGACCCCCGCCCTTCTTGGTGTCCCATTCGATGACACAGCCTGCTTCCGCAAAGGTGCGGCACGAGGACCCGACTCAATTCGGGAAGCATCGGATTGCTTGGAGAGCTACTCTCCCTTTCTTCACCGTGATCTGAGCCTGAGACCTTTCAGTGACCTGGGAAACCTTATCGTGGCCGGGGAGAACGCTGAAAAAGTCAACACTCTCGTCAAGGAAGCCTCCCTGCACCTTCTCTCGAAGAAATTGACTCCCCTCCTGATCGGAGGAGAGCACTCCTTCACTCCGGGAGCAGTAGCTGCAGTCCTCGAGCATCATCCGGGCCTGGCCGTTGTCCAATTCGACGCGCACGCAGACCTGAGAAACGAATGGACTAACACGCAGTGGAGTCATGCCTGCTGCATGCGGCGTATTCGCGACATGATCCCACCCTCTCGCATTTTACAGTGCGGCATCCGCTCAGGCAGCTCAACTGAGTTCGACGACCTCCGAGAGTCTGGCTGCCTCGTCCCTCCTGACATAGAGTCACTTACCAGCGCATTGAAAACAGTAGAGGGGTTACCTCTTTACCTTACTCTGGACCTCGACTTCCTTGACCCGGCAGACCTACCTGGAACGGGAACTCCGGAACCGGGAGGGGTTAACTGGCAAGAACTGGAAGAATTACTTTCAGCGCTACCGTGGCAAAGGGTCGTTGCCTGTGACGTTGTCGAATTAGCTCCCGAACTCGATCCAACTGGCCGCTCGTCCATCCTCGCTGCAAAGATTATCCGGGAAATACTACTTTCCCTCCCCTAGGATCGAACATTCTGAAACGAGAGCAGCCTCCCTGCTTAGGACGTAGTAAGCGCAACTGCATTCGCTGCCGCATAATGCTTGGCGTGAGTGAGGCTGACCTTGATCTGATCGATCCCATGCTGACTACAGAACTCCAGTCCATCGCCACTCAAAACCATCTCCGGCTCCCCTGATTGCCGGCGAACAACTTCCATGTCTCCCCAAGAAAGCAACTCTCCGATGCCTGTCCCCAGAGCCTTTGATGTCGCCTCTTTTGCGGACCAGCGAGCGGCAAAATGAACAGCAGGACGATTCTGTCTCAGACAGTAGTCCCGCTCATCCACGGTAAAGATCCGAGCAAGAAAGCGGTCGCCGAAAGTCTCAATTGCTTTCTCAACTCGCTCAATTTCGATCACGTCGATACCAATCCCGAAGACCTTCATTGTTCCACCGTATATCGCCCCATGATCACCGCCATTTCCCGCACGGCCTGCTCCATCCCCGTCATGACAGCTCGCGATACGATGCTATGTCCGATGTTGAGCTCCACCAGATAAGGGATTTCGAAAAGCTCTTCTAGATTGTCGTAGTTGATACCGTGCCCCGCATTAATGCACAGACCCAGTTGATTGCCAACTCGTGCAGCTGCTGCCAACCGGGCAAGCTCTTCCTTCCTAATCGTTCCTTCACAATTGGCAAACGAACCGGTATGGAGCTCAACCATATCGGCCCCAATATCCCGTGAAGCTATGACCTGCTCTTCGTCCGGGTCGATGAACATGCTCACCTTGCTTCCGCCATCTCTCAGAGCTCCCACCGTTGCACGAAGAGTCTCTCTTTGCCCGGCAACGTCAAGCCCTCCCTCCGTGGTGATCTCCTGCCTGTTTTCTGGAACCAGACAAACAAATTCAGGCCGCAGCCTGAGAGCCATTGCCACCATCTCAGCCGTACTGGCCATCTCAAAATTGACCGGCAGGTTACATGCTTCCTTAACGCGAAACACATCCTCTTCCTGCACATGCCTTCTGTCCCCTCGCACATGCATGGTTATTGAGTCCGCTCCTCCTCTCTTCGCTGCCAGGGCGGACATTACGATGTCAGGCTCCGCATTGTTCGATTCCAGCATTGTAGCGTAGCGGGCCTGCCTGAGGGTAGCCACGTGATCAATGTTAACTCCTAGCTTCAGCATTTTACTGCCAGATATGAAAACTCCTGAGCCGGCGTATCCCGGCAATGGAAAACTCAGTGACGGAAGTGACGATGCCCGGTAAACACCATTGAAAGCCCCGCCTCATTAGCCGCCGCAATCACCTCCTCATCTCTTACCGACCCTCCCGGCTGAATACATGCAGTTGCACCTGCCTGAATTGCCGCCTCAAGACCATCAGCAAAGGGAAACATCGCGTCAGAAGCAATCACGCTACCCTTGAGCGACAACCCCGACTCCTCAGCCTTCCACACCGCAATGCGAGAGGAGTCGATCCGGCTCATCTGACCTGCTCCGATTCCGATCGTACTATCAGTGGTGGCAAAAACAATGGCGTTGGACTTCACGTGCTTGACCACTCTCCACCCGAAACGCATCGCTTGGATCTCCTCCTTGGTTGGCGGGCGCTCAGTCACAACCTTCTCCTCCAGATTCTCCAGTCCCATTGCTGTGTGATCACGTTCCATCACCATCAATCCACCGGGTGCAGAGCGGATCAGAGGCTCCTTCTTTTCCTGTTTATAGCTCTCGTTAATCTTCATCAGCCTGAGATTTTTCTTCTTTTGCAGGATCGCCCGCGCCTCCGGCTCAAAATCTGGAGCAATAATGACGTCCGTGAAAATCTCGCTGATGACCCGTGCCAGACTCTCGGTTAGAGGTCGGTTGCACACAATCACTCCACCAAAGGGAGCCTGGCGGTCCGTCTCGAACGCTTTCTGCCACGCTACTCTCAGATCCTCATCGTCCTGGCCTACTCCGCAGGGATTAGTATGCTTCAGGATTGCTACCGTCGGCCTGCGGAAATCCATGATCAAATCAGCCGCCGCTTCGATATCGAGAATATTGGTGTAGCTGAGCTCCTTCCCCTGCAGCTTGCTAAAATGATCGCTGAAGGAACCATACAGGCGAGCCTTCTGGTGAGGATTGTCACCGTAGCGCAGCTCTCGCTCGAGTGGTATTGTAGTTGAGAAACAGGCAGCTGTGCTCTCATCGCACTTTCCAAGATAATTTGCGATGGCGGCATCGTAATCTGAAGTCCGCTTGAAAACCTTCACTGCGAGTTCTTCGCGCAACCGAAGACTGGTATCTCCATCGTGACTACGCATCTCATCCACGACTGTCGCATAGTCACTGGGATCCGTGACCACCGTGACCGAGGCAGCGTTCTTGGCAGCGCTTCGCAACATCGATGGACCGCCAATATCAATGTTTTCAATTGCCTCCCCTACCGTGACGCCATCTTTTGCAACTGTTTCCTCAAAAGGGTAAAGATTAACGACCACAAGGTCGATGGGCTTGATCTCGTTTTCTTCTGCCTGTTTCCTGTGCTCCTTCGAATCTCTCTTGTGGAGCAGGCCCCCGTGCACCTTCGGATGCAGGGTCTTAACCCTTCCTTCAAACAGCTCAGGGGCCTGCGTATAATCGGAGACATCAATAACAGACAGACCAGCATCGCGCAGGGCCTTCGCCGTTCCGCCTGTTGAAAGAAGCTCTACGCCAAACTCCTCGTGAAGTGCTCGCGCAAAGTCTTCCAACCCTGCCTTGTCTGAAACTGATAAAAGCGCACGCTGAATTGCCATTTGACCGGTGCCTAGCTCTCCACCCCGGCAACCGCAAGCGCATTATCCCATCTTCTTACCCGCAACCTGTCATCCAAAGGCCCATCAGCCCCGATTCTCAGCAGATTCCGCCCCTAAGATCACCTTGAGGCAATTCCCTGAAGTCCCTCGTATTTAGCAACTAACCACCTGGGGGGCAGTCCTCACAAAAGCTGTATGTATCAAAATCCATGACCGAATTCACTCTGACTCCTTAAATTTGGTCTCCCCTCCAGACAGCTTGGCCGTTGATTTTTCACACAATACCATCCAGTCCCAAGGAGGAGCCGCGTTGAGCCACTCGGGTGGATTCACGATTTCTTCGGACCATTTGTATTCCACTTTCCTGATTCTTTGAACCCTTAGACCCTGCTCCTTCAAGCAGGTGATCAGCTCTTCTCTCATCCAATACTTCGTTGGCGTTCCCCCTACCCGGACAATTCCATCGGAGAACGACTGGACCTCTGCTCTCAGCATACGCTCAGCCTCACGTAGTCCAAGTCCATCCATGCCTCCCGCTCGCTCTCTGATCATCCGAAGCGTGTGATAAACGTGAAAGACCGATTCCAAGGCCGGAACAACAATCACCGCCACTCCTTTTTTCTGCATCACCGAGCGCAAGGACCGAAGCATTCCGGCACGCTTGTTGCGATCGGGATCTATCAGAGCGTTAACACAACAGACCACCTCTACCTTGAAGGGCAACTTCCGTCCTTCGCTCAGATCATAGCTCGCAAACCTGACCTTTCTGCTGCGGCAGCGGCGGCGAGCCTGATTCAGCAACTGTTCAGCATAATCAACGGCTATCACATCATTGAAATACCTTACGAGAAGCGGGAGCAGACTCCCGGGACCACAACCCAGATCGGCTACTCTTACATCCTCTCCCCTCAGGACACTCAATTCATCTGCCAGGGCGCCCTCGAGATCTTCCCGGGAAATCTCTAACAGATTATCCTCATAATTGTCAGCAAGTGAGTCCCAATATTGACGATCCACACCCTATCTAAGGGCAAAATAAGCATGTGAACGACTCGGAACTTCGCTTGCTGGGAGATTAGACCTCAGCACACTCCGTTTTTCGTACGTGGTCTCCCGGGCGGAACATGCTAACTGAAGTCAACCTCTTCCCTCGTAGTGTTCGAGCTTCTTGCCACCGACTCTTCCTCCAAGGCCCGATACGGCCGCCTCACCACTGCCCATGGCACTGTTGAGACTCCCATATTCATGCCTGTCGGAACTCAGGGATCGGTCAAGACCCTCCATCCTGACGAGCTCAGGCTCCTCGGGTCGGAAATTATCCTCGGTAACACCTATCACCTCTGGCTCAGACCCGGACAGGAAACAATCCGTGAACTAGGAGGACTTCATCGATTCACCAGCTGGGATCGCCCCATTCTCACCGACTCGGGGGGCTTCCAAGTCTGGTCCCTTGCCAAGACACGCAAGATCACCGAGGAAGGCGTCCATTTCCAGAATCATCTCGATGGATCTCCAGCTCTCCTCACCCCGGAAAAAAGCATGGAGATTCAGGCTACTCTGGGTTCTGACATCGCCATGGTCTTCGATGAGTGTCCGCCCTACCCCTGCGAGCGTTCCTACGCTGAGGAATCCACGGCCCTCACAACCCGATGGGCTGAAAGATGCCGGGTCTGGCATGCTGATTATTCCTCTGACTTCTTTCCCGACGCCCCCACAAACACGAACGAGGACGAGAATTCTCGTCCTTCTACGAGGCGACAACTCTGCTTTGGGATTGTCCAGGGCTCTTCCTACGAGGACTTACGAGCTGCCTCTGCACGAGACCTAGCCATGCTGGATTTCGACGGCTATGCCGTAGGGGGAGTTTCTGTCGGCGAACCAGAGGAGGAAATGTTTCGTGCGGTCGAGCACAGTGAGCCTTTCCTTCCACCAGAGAAACCCCGTTACGCGATGGGACTCGGCACTCCTCCTCAAATGCTTGAAATGATCGCACGGGGGGTGGACATGTTCGACTGTGTCCACCCCACCCGATCGGCCCGTCACGGGCTCGCATTCACAAACGATGGTCCGATTCATATAAAGAATGCCCGCTTCGAGCGCGACAAGTCACCTCTGACCGAAGATTGCCACCCTCATCTTGCAGACTTTTCCCGTGCTTATCTGCGCCATCTCTTCAAGGCCGGAGAAATGCTGGCTTTACGATTGCTTTCTTTTCACAATCTTGATTTTTACCTGCGCCTCGTGCGTAATGCACGAAAGGCTATCAGCGAGGGTCAATTTGAGGAATTTCGCTCCTCTTTCTGCGAACGCTACAACCACAAAAGAACATGAACTGTTATTCCATCATCGCCGCTGCTCCCCCCCAGACACCAGGCGGCCAAGGCCAGAATCCTCTTGGAAGCATGTGGGTGATGCTCATCCTGATGTTTGTCATCATGTATTTTCTGATTATCAGGCCCCAGAGCAAACAGCGGAAGGAACAGGCTGCGAGAGTGGCCTCCCTTTCCAAGGGGGACAAAGTCATCTCAATCGGTGGCATTCATGGAACGGTCCATCACATTTCAAAAACCACAGTGACTGTAAAACTCTCCGAGAACGTCTTCGTCCCTTTTGAAAAGGATGCGATCCGATCGGTGACCAAGGTTGGCAATTCCTCGAAGCAGGATGGCTCTGAGGAACAGGCAGACGCGGGGGAAGAGTCCTAGACTTTGCCTACTCGTCGCTCACTCGATGCCTCAAGCCTCCTCATTGGCCGCCTCTCTCGTTGCATTGGGCTGCATCATATTGACGTGCTGCAAACCAAAGGAGGAACTAAATTACGCGGCCACCCTCTCGCTCCCTCCCGACGATCAGACGACCTCCCCATCGTCTCTTGTCGAAGAACTGACCGCACGCGCCGAACTGCTCGGCCTACCAGCAAGAGTCCGCACCGCGGAAAGATCTGGCCGTCTTCTCGAAGTCCATCTCTACGGAACGGATCGAGACGACGCCTTGTCCCGTCTCGACCGCCTGTGCGTGAGTGGAAAAATCAGCATCCGAGCCATCCACGATCGGAGTGCCTACATCACTGATATCGCCTCCAAGGATCCCTCTCAGCTCCCTTCGGACCACCAAATTCTCCTCTATGACGCCCAAGGCAAAGGAGGCGCAAACGGACAAAAATTGGCCGTCTCAAGGGCTGAGATCCTCAATAATTCGCATGTTGAGAGCGCCCTTGCAACCCCGGACGGCGACAATATGGTGCATATATCCCTCAATAGCAGTGGATTACGCAGGATAAGGTCCGCAACTGAAAAAATGCAAAAAGGCCGCTCCCGACTTGCCATCATCTACGATGAACGGATTATCAGCGCCCCGGTGGTCGCTGAAGAATTGTGGACTCCAGTAACACTCGAGGGGTTCAACTCCTTCGAGCACGCTGAAAGTCTGGCCACCTCACTCAACAAGCCCCTTTCCTCCAACCTCCTGATCGAATCACTCATACCACTTGCGCCTCAGGCCAAGTAAGCTTAGCGGCCTCAAACCCCACCGCCTTTAACCAATGCAACCTACGATCGTTTTTCTCTCCGGCCTGTTCATTCTGGCTCTCCTTTTCTGGTATCTCGCCAGTGATGATATCAGCCGCAAGCGCAAGGTAGGAACCGTTCTTATCCTCGGCATTATCGTGATGTGCGGATGGTCCCTGTCCCCACGGACGGAAACCTCGGAGTTTCTCGCAGGTGACATCACTGAGATGGCTGACGGAACCGGCTACCAACTTTCTGTCACGGCAATTCTCGCCAAGGATGCAAAAGGGGAAGACCTTGAGATGGAGCAGGACACTCTCGATAGAAGAGTTCAAAGTCTGGAGGCAAAAATAGGCCGTCAGGAAGATGGCGTCACCTACTCCTCTTCCCTGCCAAACCTTATCACCATCACGATGCCGGGATTCTCCAAGGAGGATGCCGAGGAGGTCGCTTCCCAGGTCGAACAGTCAGACCCAGTCGCCTCTCTGAAACCAGGTATCGACCTTGCAGGTGGCGCATCCTTCACCCTCCAGGTCCAGCCTAAGGCCCTTGACGACTCCGAAGAAGCGATCGATGAGGATCCAGACGCCTACCGCGTCGGCGCGGATTCCATTCAGCAGGCGATCAAGACCCTCCGGGGGCGACTGAACCCGGACGGCACCAAGGACATGCTCATCCAGCCTCAGGGACAGGACATGATCATTATCGAGATGCCCGGGGTCTCGGAAGAAGAGGCTGCATGGGTACGCGAAATCATCCAGAAGCAATCGGTCCTCGAGCTACGTGCGGTGCATCCAAATAATAACACGCTGGCCGCACGGGTTGCTGCCAAGGAGACTGTCGCTCCAGGATACAAGCTCTTTACCTATACCGATACCGATGACCGGGGAGAGCCCCGCACCGAGCAGCTCCTGCTCGAGAATCGGAATAAAATCGAGGGGAAACATGTCAAGAGAGCCTCTCCCGATCTTGCCACCTCTGGAGTCGTGCAGGTTACTCTTACCGGAGCTGGTGGAAAACTGATGCGAAATCTTACCGCTCCCATGCGCAAGGGCGTGGACCGGCTTGCTGTAGTTCTTGATGGAGAAGTGGACAGCGCTCCCGTGGTGCAGGCCGTACTCGACAAGAATTTCATCATTCAAGGTGTCGGGGATGCAGAGGAATGCCGCAACCTTTCCGCCACCTTGATGAATCCTCTCGAGAATCCGCTCAAGATTCTGAAGGAGTCCACCGTCACCGCGCGTCTTGGCGCCGCCACGGTCAGCCAGGGCATCCTGGCCGGCATCGCCGGCATCTCCCTCACGATTCTCTTCCTTGGGATTTACTATCGTTTCGCGGGGATCATTGCCTTTATCGGACTCACCGTAAACGTCCTCATTCTCTTTGGTGCCATGGCGATGTTTGAATTCACCTTCACCCTGCCCGGCATCGCGGGCATCATTCTCACTATCGGTGTCGCAGTAGATGCTAACGTGCTCATCTACGAGCGTCTCCGTGAAGAGCGCGCTGCAGGAAAATCCCTGTTTGCGGCAATCCAAGCTGCCTACGAGAAAGCATTCACTGCGATTTTTGACGCCAACATCACCACCTTGATTACCGCCATCATTCTCTTCTGGCGGGCCTCTGGAACCGTCAAGGGATTCGCAATCACCCTTACGATTGGAATTCTGGCATCCATGTTTGCGGCTCTCGTTGTCACTCGGGTCGCCTTCTGGTGGACCTCGCGAAACTCCGAGAAGAGCTCTCGTGATGACAGTCGCAAATTAAAATTCATGAGTAGCCTGGTTCCGCGTCAGACCCTGAACTTTATGGGAATGCGCAAAGCAGCCTTTACCATCTCTCTTATCTTCCTTGCAGGCAGCCTGGTCATGGTCGGTGCGAAACGTGGAAACGCTCTCGGCATTGATTTTGCCGGTGGCGCACTGATCCAGTTTCAGACCCAGCAGGAGATCGTGCCGGAGGCCGACGCAACTGCCGCACTTGCCGGCCTCGACCTCAACAAGGATCCTATCATTCAGAACGAAACCCTCCCCGCTCCGGACAATTCGCAAATTCTCTCCATTCGCTGTGCCGACGAGGATGCCGAGATGATTGCCAATACCCTTCGTGAAAATATTCCTCTGCTCGGACTGAAGGCGGAAACAGTTGAGGAAGGCTCTGCAGCTGCTGAGGCGGCATGGAAATACGATTCCTCCCGTGATACGGTGGAAGCCAGCCTTGGAGCGGACTTTCTCAAGAATTCGCTGATTGCCCTCGGCCTTGGCCTCATCGCCATTCTCGCCTACATCACGATCAGATTTGAATTCTCCTTCGCGATGGGTGCTTTCGCCGCACTATTCCATGATATCCTGATCTGTATCGGAATTGTGATCGTTCTGGGCCAGGAACTTACCCTGATTCACGTGGGAGCGTTTCTGACCATTGCTGGATACTCCATCAACGACACCATTGTCGTGTTCGACAGAATTCGAGAATCGCTTAGGATGAAACGAGGTGACGTAGAGGAGGTAATGAATATTGCTATCAACGCCACCCTTTCCCGCACAATCCTGACCTCGGCTACCACCTTCATCACCGTGCTGGTTCTCTTCATCTTCGGTGGTCCAGCCCTCAAGACCTTTTCACTCGCCATCATGGTAGGGGTAGTCGTTGGAACGTATTCCTCGATTTTCGTGGCATCGCCAATCGTCCTGATCTGGAGCCGTAAGCGGGGTGTCAACCTTCGCCGGGAATTGCTGGATGCCAACCTTGAGGCTCAGGTGAACCCGGCACGGGGATAAGTTGTTCCAAGGGTTCGCATCCTTCGGAAAACTTTGCCCAATCGAAGGCTGCGGCCCCGAAACCGTCCCAAAACTCTGGAAATTCTCTCTGCTCTTTGCTAGCGTCAGGAAGCCCTGACAATGCATCGCCGCCCCTTCCTTTTCCTTTCAGTATTGCTTCTTCTGGCTTGCCCACCAGCCTTCACCCAAGAAAGGCCTTCCTCACCAAAAGGCGGAGAGGCGTTGCTTACGGGCGAGCAGCATCCTCCTAAGGATGATGGGACCAGAGTCTCCGTCCTTGGATACCATGAGTTCTCCTCTTCTCTGGCGCCCTCGCAGATGCGCATAAGGACGGCAACATTCAAAAAGCAGATGGAGGCCCTGAAATCTCTCCGACTGCCGGTTATTTCACTGCAGGATTTTCTGGAGTGGAAGAAAGGAACAAAATTCATCCCCCCTCGCGCGGTGATGATCACTATTGATGACGGATGGAAATCGGTCTACACGGAAGCGTTTCCGATTCTGAAGGAAAACAAATTTCCCTTCACTGTCTACCTCTACAAAAACTATGTCGACGGAGGTGGACGGGCTCTGACAACCCCGATGATCAGGGAAATGCAGGAACACGGGTGTACAATTGGTAGCCACTCCGTCTCCCACCCCTTCCCGGGAACGGTCAAGCACCATGCGCGAAAGGGAGAAGCTGCCTACCTGAAATTTCTCAGGCGGGAATTCGGCGATTCCAAACGCTTTCTCGAAGAACGGTTCAGCCAGCCAATCACTACCTATGCTTACCCGGGAGGCTACTTTACCGAGGCGATGTATCCGGTCGCAGCAGAATGTGATTACGAATACCTCTTCACGGTCTTACCCGGGAAGATTCGGAGAGGACTGGATAATCGGCGCCTACCTCGCTATATTATTCATGGAAATTCTGATCTTCACTTTGAACAGGCCACCACCTTTAAAGCGCTCCGTGGCGCAGAGGCATTAACTGGAGTAGTGGTTCAAACCACCCCGCACCCTGTAAAACCCGAACCCGGGAGCAGAATCGAATCACGGCTCCCCGTGATCACCGCTGATCTGTCCGGAGTGGAGAATCTTAAACCGGACTCTGTCGTTATGAGGGTCTCCGGCTTCGGCAAAGTGGACCACGAGTATGATCCTGCTTCTGGCCAAGTGAGCTGGACAGTTGACCGCCGGCTCCGCCACAGGGTTTGTGAGATCAACGTCCAATGGCAGATTGCAGGTCGCACCAAGCTTGAGGCTCCCATGCGCTGGAGCTTCCTCATAGAGAGAGAGGCAGCCTATCAGGTGGGAGCTGGAGAATAGACAGACCCTATCTTAATTATTGAGTTATTCATTCGGAGGGGACACAACCCCCTTGAGACGCTCTTCGTTCCATAGAAATCAACCTCGCCGGCAAACAGTATGTTCTCCTCACTTTCTGACACCTTAGACAAGACCTTCCGGAACCTCAGGGGCGTAGGGCGTATTTCTGAAAAGAATATCTCAGACGCCCTTCGTGAAATTCGCCTCGCACTATTGGAGGCTGATGTCGAATACAAGGTAGCTCAGACCTTCATCGAGGGCGTAAAGAAAAAGGCAGTTGGCGAAGATGTTCTCAAGTCTATCAAGCCCGGAGAGCAAATCGTTAAAATATTCCATGACGAACTTACCGCTCTTCTTGGTGGTGATCAGGCTCCTCTGAACCTGAACCCCCCGGCCCGCATCCTACTCTGTGGCTTGAACGGGGCCGGCAAAACCACCACCGCAGGAAAACTTGCCCTGCGCTTGAAAAAAGAAGGGCGACGACCCCTGCTGGTTGCATGTGATCTTTACCGCCCCGCAGCGATCGATCAGCTGGCCACGATCGCGGAACAGATCGAGGTCCCCTGCTACACCCCTGAGACGGGAGAAAAAGACGTTCTCAAGGTCGCAAAAGCAGCCTTAAAATGGGCCGATCAGCAATCGGGATCCTGCATCATCTTTGATACCGCCGGTCGACAGGAAGTAGATGATAGCCTCGTTAAAGAACTTAAGAAGCTCCACTCCCTCCTCAAGCCTGGTGAAACCCTCCTTGTTGCAGATGCGGCAACAGGCCAGCAGGCAGTGAAGGTCGCCCAGACCTTTGATGAAGCAGTCGGCCTTAGTGGCATCGTCCTGACCAAGCTTGATGGTGACGCACGAGGTGGCGCTGCTCTCTCCATGAGGGCAATCACGGGGCGCCCAATCAAGTATGTTGGTGAAGGAGAAAAGCTGGATCAGCTGAACGAATTTCATCCAGACCGCATGGCCGGGCGGGTCCTCGACATGGGGGACACCATCACGATGGTCGAGCAAGTTGCTGAACATCTCGACGAGGAAAAGGCCGCCAAGGCCGCACGCCGGCTCGAGAAAGGGCGCTTTGACTTCAACGATTTTCTTGAGCAGATGAAAATGCTCCAGAACCTTGGCCCCCTCGAAGGGCTTATGGGAATGCTTCCAGGATTCAACAAGATCAAGAAACAACTCCCGTCTGGAGCTCTCGACCCAAGTCGCATCAAGCACATGGAAGCGATTGTCCTCTCAATGACACCCAAGGAACGTAGCCGCCCCGAAATCATCAAGGGAACCCGCCGCAAGCGTATCGCAGGGGGATCCGGTCGAAGCCTTCTCGAAGTCAATCAGCTCCTCAAGCAGTTCGGCATGATGCGTAAGATGATGAAGTCCAAGGGTAAAATGAAGAACATGATGAAGCAGCTTGGAGCCCTCGGAGGAGGGGGACCGGGAGATCTCGACTCCATGAAAGACCTAATGGGAGGCATGGGCGGAAAAGGCGGCCCAAAACTCCCTTTCTAAGGCGTCTTCCGACACTATCTCCGTAAGTTCGGGGCGCCCCCTATTCCTCGGCATCGAGGCGCTCGGCCGCACGCGACGCCGCACCTTTAGCCTTTCCCTTGCTGGTCGCTGCCGCTGTCAGGCGCATTCCCACCGGCTTGGAAACCCCGAATTCTTCCATCGTTACCCCATACATGACATCGGCCCGGCTCATGGTCCGCTTGTTATGAGTCACAATGATGAACTGGCTCTGATCTACAAAACGATCCAGCACTTTGAGGAACCGCCCGATATTAGACTCATCCAAAGGCGCATCCAATTCGTCGAGGACACAAAAGGGACTTGGCTTGACCATGTAGATCGAGAAAAGGAGAGCAACCGCCGTCATCGAGCGTTCTCCTCCAGAGAGAAGAGTAATGGACTGCAGCTTCTTTCCGGGAGGCTTGGCTATAACCTCAATTCCACATTCAAGGGGATCACCCTCATCGAGGAGAATCAGATCTGCCTTGGCGTTTGAACCAAACAGCTCTTTGAACATCTCACGAAAATTGGTCTGCACTTGTTTAAAGGTCTCAGCAAAAAGGACGGTCGTTTCCGTATTGATCTTTTCAATCACATTGAGGAGCTCCTCCTTGGAAACAACAAGATCGTCGTGCTGGCCCTTCACAAAATCATGGCGCTCTTCCAACTCTTCAAATTCATCGATCGAGTCAATATTGACCGGCCCCATGCTGTCTAGTCGTCCTCTGAGCTCTTCGACAGCCAACTCAATGAACTTCCAGTCGGGACCATCCTCCAGATCGACGTTCTGGAGTTCTTCCTCGACTCGTTCCGCAATCGTCCCTTCCTCTTCAATGATCGATTCTGAATCCTCACTCGGCCCTGATTGCTCCCCATCTACAGTCTCTTCGTCCTTAGTTGCCTCGTCCCCATCGCTAACAGGCGCCTTGGCCGCAAGGGTAGCCCGACGCTTTTCGAGGGATCGCATTGCTTTTCTCTGTTCCATCATGCAGGCAAGCAGAGCGTGCGAGTCCGTTTCAAAAGTCTGAAGGTCCACCTGGTAGCGCTCCATGACGCTCTCCAGAAGCTTCTCCAGTCGCATATCGATCTTGGCCAGAGAAACTTCCTCCCTGCCCCGCTGCTCACTAGACTGGCTCAGCTTGCGACGTAAATCCGAAAGAGCTGCCTCGGCGGCATTGATAGCCTGCTGAATCTCGCCTCTACGGGCACCCACATCGTTAATTTCTGATTGAACCTTTTCTTCCTGCCTGCCCCGCTCGGCTATTTCCTCCCGAAGACCCTCATCTTCCTGCCCAGCAGATTTAATCCGCCTCTCGAACTCCTCTATCTCAGAGAGTCGACGGGTATTGAGTTCCTTAAGCTCGCCAATCCTCGTCTGGATTGGCACCTGCTGCTGCTCAGCCGCCTCACGAGTCCGACGCTCCACAGCCAATGCTGTCTGCAATTTACCCTGTTCCTCTCGCTCCTCGGACTCCCTTCTGCCGAGCTCCTCCATTTGCATACTGAGCCGGTTGATCTCACTTTCTACCGTTTCGAGCTTACCTCGGGCTTCCACGAGCTCACTCTGCAAGCCATTCCTCAATCCAGCTTCACCCTCTTCGCGAACTTGAATCTCCTCCCGCTCGCGATGCACATTTCCTAGTTTACTCTCAAATGATGTGACCTCCTGCCCCGCCAGTGAAGCCCGTCCGCGTAAGGTGGAAAGTTCAACCTGCTGCCTTTGCAGACGATCTTTTCCCTGCTCCGCAGAGGCAAAAAGCTCATTAGCCTGATGGGTATTGCTATCAAGCTTGTCCGTTTCTTCACGTAGAACCAAGGCAAGATGCTCAACTTCATCCTCCAATTCCTTCACCTCCTTGCGCCGCTCAAGTATGGACTTCCCAGCATCTCCTCCCGCTCGGCCTCCCCGAAAAACGCCCTCTGCACTCACGATCTCTCCTGCGAGAGTAACACAGGACCATGAAGGGTTCTGGGTTCGAAGCCCATGAGCCGCTGGACGGTCCTTCACAACCAGGACGTCCTCTAGAAGGCGAGCCACAACCGAGCCCACTTCCTGTTCCGCGTTGACACAGTCTGCCACCCAGCACTCTGCTCCCTCCGGAACAGTCATAAGCTGCCTGTCATACTCGGGACCAACCCATTCCGGCGCAATCAAGGAAACCTCGCCCTGCCCAGTCTGGGCAAGTTGATCCAGAATAGCATCGGCGAGATCCGCATCCCGAACGAGAATCGCCTCCAAGTTGGCCCCCAACGCTCCTTCTACCGCACGCTCAAACCCGCTCCTTACCTGAAGCTTACTTCCCAAAACACCACGTAATCCGGGCTGTATCAAGCTGGGATCATCCAGACCTGCCAGCACCCGCTGGGTTCCCTCGTTAAGTCCCTCACCCCGCGCCAGAAGCTGCTGGAGCAGCTCCAGACGAGACCTCCGAGCCGTCAGATCACGATCCAGCTCCCCACAACGCTCCCGGCAGGCCTCAAGGTCACCCCTCGCATGCTGGTAAGACCTCTCGGCAGCTAGTTTCTGCTCCTCAATTTGTCTGGTTCTGTCTTCTTCCTCGGCAATCTTCTTCGTCAGATCCTTTTCCGTCCCCTGTAACTCCACCATTTCCACCTGCAGAACTTCCTCTTCCTCGGAGAGGCGCAGGAGGCGTTCACGATTCGAGGCCGAAGTCAGCTCAGCGCTCTCGATTTTCGCCTCGGCAGAGGCAAGCACTGCCTCAAGCCTCTTCGATTCTTCGCGAGCCTCATGCAGGCTACTCGCACTTGTTTCACGCTGGCTTTTCAGTTCCTCTACCAGACTCACCTTCTGCACAAGAGCTCCACTACGCTCCTCGATTCGTTCATGCAGGACATGCAGTTCATCTTTGGAAACATTAAAGTCGAGCTCCTGCTGGGCGAGCTTTTCACCACCCGCCTCCAAGTCGCCCCGATTCGTCTCAATTCGCTCCTGCAGTTCGCGGCATCGCTCTTCGTTAAAGAGAATTCTACTTCCTGCAGCCTTGGCCGCATTCTGGTGATTCGAAAGCCGCTGACGAAGCTCAGAAAGCTCACCCTCAAGGCTGGTTGCATTGTCCCTCGCCCTTACAACTTCCATTTCGACTTCTGGAAGACTCTCCTCCAGATCTGCCCTCTGCTTTTCCAGGGACTTCAGGGAAGTCATCAGCTCTTCCCTTGCCGCAGATTCCTCGCTGAATCGTTTCTGGCTAAGGTGAGTATCCAGAATTCTGACATCATTAGCGAGTGCCTGATAACGCCGCGCCTTCGCTACCTGCCGCTTCAGGGAGTTGATCCGTCTTCCTTGTTCCTCAAGGACATCATGAACTCTAAGAAGATTGGCTTCCGTATACTCCAGTTTCCGCAGTGCTTCTTTCTTCTCCTTCTTAAACTTGGTAATCCCGGCAGCCTCCTCAAACACCTGGCGACGATCCTCTGGTTTCGCACTAAGGAGCAAATCGATCTTCCCCTGTTCCATGATCGAATAGGCCGAACGGCCGATGCCGGTATCCATGAAGAGCTCATGGATATCGCGGAGGCGACACAGTCTGTCGTTTATCCGGTATTCCGATTTTCCATCCCTAAAAACCCGACGCGTAATCGCCACCTCGTGATATTCCGTCTTGAGAGAGCCCTCGCACTCCGTAAGATTCAGGGTTACCTCCGCCATCGGCAGAGCTTTCCTCTTGTCGGTGCCATTAAAGATGACGTCAGCCATCTCACCACCCCGCAGTGCTTTGGCAGAAGTCTCCCCCAGAACCCAGCGAATGGCGTCAACCACATTGGATTTTCCGCAACCATTAGGCCCCACAATCCCGGTAATTCCTTCGTGAAACTCAAAGGTAGTGCGCTCAGCGAATGACTTAAACCCTTGGAGAATGAGAGATTTTAGATGCATTTGTGTTATT
>Ga0115012_10000104_pt1 | contig 49052 bp, 66 predicted proteins | sample TroAtlMetagenome_FD_88706 | JGI IMG/M metagenome (GOLD analysis project Ga0115012, IMG submission 88706) | Marine eukaryotic phytoplankton communities from Atlantic Ocean - Tropical Atlantic ANT10 Metagenome | ecosystem: Environmental > Aquatic > Marine > Oceanic | place: Tropical Atlantic... | reverse complement strand
TCCAGAGTATGAGCAGTTTGCTGTACACATGCAAGATGCTGACCAACTGGAGAGACTTAGAGATAATATGGTAGAGCATTATGATATGCCGCCCATAGAACAAATGCTCCAAGATTTTGGGGTTGAAAAAAAAAATCCCGATGGCGTTCCTGTCGTACCTGGTGGGCCTGGTTCACCAGACGCTCCATCAAATTTCAATCCAGATCAGGAAGATACGGAATCTCCTACCACACCCCAAGAAACACCACCTTCATCGGATACTGGAAGCGAAGAAATAATTGAAGAAGAAGTTATTCCTGTTGAAGAGGAAGTTCCAGTGGAAGAAGTGGAAGAAGAAGGTATGTTTGATACTATGACTCTAGATAGTGTCGGAGAAGCTCCTGTAATACGAGGAGGTTTTAACCCGCAAGGAGAGCGATTAACTGCAATAGAAAGATATTTAGGCTATAATGATGTAACTGATTTTTTTGGAGACATGTATCGTGCTTCTGAAGTAGGTGCAGCACAAGCTGACGCTGTTGATGAGTACATGGCTTTAGCAACTCAATCAGCTGAAAATGTTACCGCCAGCGATATAGAAGATTACTTAAGAGTTTTGGAAAAACTTGAGAATCAGCCTGAATCTAAAGAGATGGAACAGTTTAGAAGAGTCTCTGCAGCTAACGGAGGTGGGTTTATGGGTATGATGGTCGGTCTAATGCAAAACTTTTCTATTGCTCCAGCTGTAATGATACAATCTATTCGAAGTATGATGAATGCCTATTCACTAGCTACAGGAGGTGTAAGTGCAGTAGCGGTAGGAAAAGCTTCGGCAGCAGCCAGTGCTGGTTTAGCTGCAGCAGCCACTTCATGGTCAGGGCCTGGTGCGGCAGCCGCAGGTACTTTGGCGGGATTAATAGGTGGAACTGCAGGAGCTATCGGAGGATTTATTGGAGGAGCAACAACTGCTTTAGAAGGCGCACTATCTTTTGGAGAATTTTTTAAAGAAGAAATGGAAAGGCAAGACCTTCCAATAAACGCTGAGAGTGTTAGAGAAATTTTAAACCAGCCAGCCACTATGTCTAGAGTTAGAAACAGAGCTTTAGCTAGAGGTTTTACTATAGGTGGAGTAGAAGCATTGACATTTGGTTTATCAAAAGGTGCGGTTACAGGAATAGCAAAAGTAGGGACACAAGGAGTAAAAACAGGAATATTAAAAGGAACTATAAAAGGAACTAAAGCAATTCAAGCTAGTAATATTTCGGCTGCAGCTGCAGCTTACGCTATAGAAGCAGGAGGTGGTTCATTAGGTGAGGTGTTAGGTAGAGTAGCGGCAGACCAAGAGATGGATGAAATAGATATCTTTTTAGAAGGTATTGCTGGAACATCTACAGCACCAATATCTTTAGCATCAGGTTTATTAAAAGTTCCTAAATATAAAATTAATGGTCAACTAGCTACTCAAGCTGACATAGATGCTTTACTTAAAAAAGTAGAAGATGGAGGGATGACAATGGAAGAATTAGCCTCTCCTGAGTTAAACATTGAGGTTTTCAATGACCCTGCTAGGAAAAAAATTATTACTGACGCAAGGTCATATGCAAAACTAGGATTAGAGTTAGACCCTAACATTACAGAGTTTGCTGATAAGAAATTAGCTATAGATTTAGAGTACAAGAAAAGAGCAATTAAAAATCCAGATTTAGAAACATCAAAAGAAACTATTAAAAAAATTGATAAAGTATTAAAAGCTATATCAAATAAATACAACGGAACATTAGATGCGGAAGCAAAAGCAGAATTAATAAAAGAAGGTGTGGAAAATCCCACCCCAGAACAAATAAAAGAAAAATCAGATGCCATTTTTAAGCAAGTCACAGAGAGCGTGGATGTACAAAAACTTACCACAGGTCGCAGCAAAGTGGGAAAGAGAGACGAATCCGAACAAGAAACTACCGAACAAGGTCAGGAAAAGACCGAAGCTGAAGTTGCCGAGACAGAGAAGACGGAAGTAACAGATCAAGATGCTATAGACGCATTGAACGAAGAAGGTATTACCAACCCTACTGACAAACAAGTAACCGACAAGAAACAATCTTTACAAGTAGAAGTCGATAAACTAGAAGAGCAAAAAGAACCAGCTATGAAGCGTAATGAGTCTACAGAAACTGAGACCACTACTAAGGATGGTTCTAAAATTAAAGTTGCAGTAGAAAAGGTTATGGATAATTTATTTAATTATCAAGGAAAACCTATAACAAATAAAGTAGCAAGAGTAGCTTATAACAAAACAGTTAATATAGCAAAAAGAGCAGCTAAAGCAGCAAAAAAGATACTTCCTAAAACTAAAATAGTTTTAGTTGAAGACCCTGATACTTTTACATTACTTACAGGTAAACCAGATGCTGCAGGTGAATATGTCGTAGCTGACAATACAATATATATTAACACTTCAAAAGCTACTACAGCCACTATAGCTCACGAAATAGGGCATGCTGCATTTATTCAGGCTCTTAAAAAAAGTGAAAAAAATATTACTGCGGTAACAACTAGAATGTTTGAGTCTTTAAAAAACTCTAAAGCTTTAGATAGAATTAGCGTAACCTATACAGATATTAGAACAGGTAAAAAAGTTAAGGAAAGTTTACAGGATTATTTAAATAAGTTTGCTGAACAATACGAATCTAATTTGCAGAATGAAGAAAAATTAATGGAAGCTATAGGTTTTTTAGCTGGTAACTTTTCAAGATTAGACATAAAAGAACAAGGCACTATAAGAAAGTTTGTAAATAAAATTCTTAAAGCTTTAAAATTAGATAGATTTGTAAAAGAAGTAACTAAAACAGACAGACAAATTGTGCAATTTATGAATGCTATTGCAGGAAAAGTTGCGTCAGGTACTGAGATAACCGCAGAAGACTTATCTATATTACAAGAGATAGAAAAAGAAGTGGCAGCTGAAGAAATGGCTGCGCCTAAAAAGAAAGCACCTAAAAAGAAAGCACCTAAAAAGAAAGCGCCTAAGAAGAAAGCGCCTAAGAAGAAAGCACCATCCAAAAAAACTCCTAAGCCAAAGGCAAAACCAAAAGCTACTACTAAAAAAGCAGTAAGAGGACAGCAAGAGGAAGAGGCGGTTGTCGAAAAACCAACACAAACTGAATTACAGTTTGAGGAAGATTTGTCTGAAACAGGAACAGCTGCTGTAGGAAACCCTACAGAAATAGCTAATCCAGAACAAGAGCTGCAGAATAAGATTAATGATATTGAAATAGAAAGAGATGGAGATATTGAAGCAGTACAAGAAGAAATAAGTTCAGTAAAGATAGATTTAAAAAATGATTTAAAAAAACCTGGCCTTACTAAAATTGAAAAATTAGAACTTAGAGAAGATGCAAAAGCAACTCTTGATGACCTTAAATTTGATATAAGTGAAATAAAAGCTGAGGCTAGAAAAGAAATAGCTCAAGCCAAAAAAGACGCAAAGAAAGGAATAAGCGATAGAAGTCAAATAAACTTCAAACAAAACTATGAGATGTCGTTAGTAAAGCCTTCTGATAAAATAGATATAAACGCACTTATAAAAGATATACAAAATAAAAAACAAAAGGTTTGGTTCTGGCAAGCCGATCAACTTGGTGTGGGTATGGTAGAAGGTCAAATGATGGATGCAGGCCCAAGTTATGCTTTACAGCCAGAAAACAGAGAAAAGGGTATTATATGGGCTGCCTCAAAATCTGCTAAATTAATAAATGAAAAAATAAAAAAGTCAGATTATATTTTTATTATAAGCGGCTCTCCAGTTGAATCTAAACTGTTTAATAAAAAAGTATATGATGCTTTTGTAAATAAACTAGGCGACTTCAATGTGTTTAAAAAAGAAGTGCTAGGGATGAAACAAGTAGTTGGGGTAGTTAAGAATATATTAAACAAACATCAAGGATGGGCTTCGTTAAGAAGAGCAGATGGTAAGACAAGAAAAGCTTTTTTAACTGCCTTAGTAAAGCAATTTGATAAAGGAACAGAATTAAAATTACTTTTAGAAAAACAAAATGCTATAATAGATATAAATAAATTTAGAGACGGTTTTTATAAAGCAAACAACTTTGGTTTGAATGATATTATGCTGGTACTAAAACCAACTAAAGCAGGTGGTCAGTCTCAACACTCTACTTATGGTACTGATATTTTAGGAGAGGTAGTAGGTGTTCCTGATAGAAAAGTAAATGCTGCAAATATAATGCCTCAAAGTATAAGAAATAAAGTTGGAAAGAAAAGCGGTCTTGCTATGAAGGACTCTCCAGCAACTACACAAGCTCAATCTATAGCTCCTTATGGTATGGGTATAAGAGATGTGGAATTAACTGACAGACAGCAAAAAAACTTTGCAAGGTTTATTGACAACTACCAAATTAATGAAAGAGGGTTTATGCCATCTACTGTATTTGATGTGGGAAGATTAAAAAGAGAAGCAAAGGAATTTGGGTACGGTGTAAGAGTGGCTCGATACCGAGAAGGGTATAGGGCTGGAGAAATATCTGGGTATTACTTAACCAAAGGTGGAAAGTTTTTTAATCCTCGTGCTAGATATCAAATGATGGATTCTAACAATCCTATTGAGGTTGTTGTTGATGCTAGAAAAAATAAAATATCAGACGCAGCTATAAAAATAAAACTTAGAGCAGATGGGTTAACCACTTCTCAAATAGCTGCAGCTTTAGAAAACGCTGAGCTTTTTGCAGACATAAGCACTCAAGTGCCTTCAGCCTTTTTAATTTTAGGTGATAAGGTTGGAAGAAAAGTATATAAACGTGTAGTTGACTTTGTACAAAAAACAAATATAGAAAACGCTAAAAAGAAATACAGAATAAGCGATGCAGAAATGGCTGCTATAGCTGATAAAAAAGAAAAGGCGTTAAGAAAAAAAGCTAAATTAAAATCTCCTGATACAATTAAAGATGAGATAGCTGACTTTACAGCAAGGATGAAAAAGAAAAATCCAAAGCTTACTCAAGATGAATTGAATGAGTTGGCTGTAAAAAAAGCTAATGATATAAATAGAGTAGAAGAGAAGAAGCTTAATACAGTTAGCAAAGCCATGAGAAAGTTTCGTGAAGACCAGGTTAAAAGAAATAACTCTAAACCAGCTAAACTAACAAAGGCAGAGATTATTGATCAAGCCATAGAGGTTTTACAAACTGACCCTGCTTACATAGATGCTGCGGGTAAAGTAGAAGGTAAGTCAGACTTACAAAGTCTAATGGTGGATCAGCTAATTGTGGCGTTGTCTACCAAAGCTGCGCTGGATACTAACACCAAGGTTGAACAAGCTAAACAAAGAATAAAAAAACAAACTAAAGGTAAGGTTAAGATAAACACTAAGAAAGATTTATTTTATACACAAACTCAGTTAATTAATTTAATTAAGAAAACCATACCAGCTGCTCAGTTTAACAAGAAGCAAGTTAAAGACCTTATGGCTAAGGTAAGAGATTTAGTGAAGCCAGGGATAAATGTAGAACAAATATTTGACGAGGTTGTTGCTGAAATAAACACTATCAATAGTAAAATTTTACAACAAGAAATGACTGGCATACTAACTAAAAAGTATGAGAGTAAAAGCGGTGGTGTAACTAAAGCAAAACAGATAATAGGTGATGTAGCGGCTAGAATCAAAAACATACTTAAAAACTCTTTAGTAGAAGAAAATAAAAACTTAGACCTAGCTGAATTAGACAACCAGGTGACTAAGAAAAATGCTCAGCTTCAAGACAGGATGAATGAATTAGAGGCTGAAATAAAAGGTACTCCAGAAAACGTTGAGGAGCTTGTAAACGAGATGGCTGATATACAATTAGCTATGATGATTAACAGCACTTTAACTTTAGAAGACAGCTCTACAGCTAAAGTACAAGAGTTAAGCGCTATATTACAAAACTTAGATGAGTTGCTAATAGATGGTAATACACAATTAAAACTTGCTAAACAAGCTCAGTATCAAGCTCATCTTGAAAATATCAATGCAGCATATGAAGCTATTACAGGAGAGAAATTAGATTTAGGTATAAAAGAAAACATAGAAAAGGCTAAGAAAAAAATTGCTGAGACTAAAACACAGAAAGAACAAAATGCTTCTAAAATATTTTTACTTAGTAGAATGATGAGTACAATAGCCTCAGGGTTAAGCTACTTCCGTGATGCTACCTCAGGCCTTTCATTATTGATGGAGAAAATTGATGTACTTCCTGGTGAATTGTTTGGCGGGGTGATGCAAGATTTAGTGTACGAAAAAATAAACGAATCTAGTTATGCCTTTAAACAATTTCAGATTGATAATCAAAAAATGTTAGAAGACAAAGCTATTGAATTATTTGTAGACCCTAGGTTTTTAGGCATCAAGAAACCATCATTTATCAAAAGAAGACAGGCTCGTAACGCTTTGCGAGACATGAATATTCCTGCTAATAAAAAAGGCGGACTGTTGGGTAGAGCTGGAAGGAAACTAAGGTCTATGTTTACCAGAGCGGGTGCTAAAGAAATTTATACCACTTTTACTAAAGGAGTTAGAAGAGATGCTGATGGTAACCCTATATTTAGAGACCAAGCTGCTGTTGACCAGGCGTTAGCTGATTATAAAAATGCTACAGGATTTTTTAACAGACTACGTAAGAAAGCTATACTAAGAGGGGTGATGGATAAAAACGTAATAGATTTAAGTGATGGACAGGCTTATTATTTATACAATCAATACAAAGACCCTCGTAATCATATAAATTTTGAAAACTCTCCAGATATTGGGAAGGATCATGCTCGTATTATGCAACAGCTTGAGGAGTCTATGTCAGATGAATTAAAAGCTTGGGCTGACTGGCAAGTGAATGAGCTTTATCCTTTTCTATATAAAAGATATAACAGAGTGTTTAAGAAATTATACCACACTAATTTAAACTGGAATAGATACTATGCAGGTAGATTATATTTAGATGGAGTAGAAAGAGATGCTGTAAACTTAACAGGTAAACCTAATATTTATAAAAAAGATGGCGTTACAAGCGCATCTATGTTTGATAGAGTCCACCATAATAATGCTATTGAACTAGCAAATGGTAATGATGTGTTGTCTACATACTTGACTGATATGGATTGGTTTGCTGCTTACGGAGAAAGTATAAACGAAATTAGTAAGATGTTTGGTAATTCAGTTATAGCTGGCGCAATAAAAGCTAAAGAAGGAAAATTCTTTTACGATACTGTTATTAAAATTATAGATGAAATAGCAGGTAGAGGAATACAAGCTTCAGGAGCAAATAAATTTATTAACGTAACAAATAACTTCTTCTTAACTACACGATTAGCTTTAACACCAATTCTTGCAATAAAACAGTTATTATCTACAGTAACATATGTAGGAGATATTGGTGTAGTAAACTGGTTAAAATACGCAGGTATGATGACAGCAAACACTCTTACTTTTGGAAAGTTCGGTAAAGGTTTTGCGGGAGCTGCAAAAGAAATATTTGCAAACTCACCGTACATGAAAGACAGATACAGTTCAGGATTCCAAAGAACACTAGAGGCTTATGATGGAACAAAAGAAACAAGATTAGTAGGATCGAGTGGTCAATCGTATCTACAGTTTGTTATGGACTTTAACTTATTTTTCTCAAAGCTGGGTGATGCTGGAGCGATATTCTTAGGTGGTATTCCTAACTATTTGTACTTTAAAGAACAGGCTCGTAAGACTAACCCTGATGCTACAGAACAAGAAATTATTGATATTGCAATAAAGCAGTTTCAAAGAAATACTAAAAATACTCAGCAGTCTTCAGACCTTCAGGATAAAGATATCTACCAAATGGGTGGTAGTGCCTTAAGGTATTTAAATATGTTTAAAACATCCCCTAAACAATATTTAAGAAACTCTATGTATTCACAGATACAATTAGGTAGAAAAATTGGAGCTGCAACCAAAGCAATATTCCAAGGTAGAAATCCCTTAACAGCGATGAGTCAAGCAGGAAAAGGAACATTTGCAGAAAACTTAAGAAACTGGTTCTTATACCACGTTACAATGCCTGTTAGTTTCCAGTACGTAAGTATGGGATTGCCAGGATTATTGAAGCCTGAGTTTGATGACGAAGATGTTGCGGATTTAGCTAGAGCTGCTGTATTAGGTAATGTAAATGCTGTATTTATTTTAGGTGACTTAATTAAAGCAGTTACAGATTTAACGATAGGAGGAAAAAGATATGGTGAAGATGCAGGTATCAATTTACCTATCTATGAGCTGTATGAAAACTTTGGTAAAAACTATGTAAAAGCTATAACTGTAAAAGACCCTCAATTAAAATCTTTCTATGCTGTAAAAGCTTTTGCTGGTATAACAGACATGATAGGTCTTCCAGGATCAAAAGGAGTTCAACTGTTCTATCATTTAGATAAAATAAGTAATGGACGAATAAGTAGTAATGAAAAGTTAATGAGAGCTTTAGGATTTAGCGAGTATATAATAAAGCAAAGTTTCACGCAAGAAGAAAAACCACCTGTAGGGTTAACTAACAAAGAAAAAAGAGAGTGGAAAAGAAAACAAGAACAAAAGAGAAGTGGTAAAGGCCCAACCTTAACTAATAGGGAAAAAAGAGAAAAGAAATTAAAGGACAAAAGAAAAAAGAAGTAATGTCAAAGTTTGATGAGCATAAATGTATGGATCAAAGCTATCAGGTAATTACTGGTAGAAAATCTTTTGAAGAACTTTTAGAAGAAGAGGAAGATGTGGCTCTTATGTTTAATCCTACCCGACCAATTATAGTAATGGTAGATGATATCTACGACATACTAATAGATTACTTCGCCTCAATTGAGGAGTATGAAAAATGTCAAGAAATTTTAGATATAAAAAATTTAGCAAAGGCGATTCAAGAGTGAAATATTCTAGGCCTTCTTACTTTGATGAGGTCTATCGAAGCTATTGATCTGTTACGCATATATTGCTCTATAGACTTATCAATGTCATCAGTTCTTAATTCTACAGAATCTTTAGTCCCATCTGTCAAAGTATATTTTACTAAGTAAGTTTTCATTTAAAAATAATGTGTTAGTCTAGCGACTTGACCAGTGGTTTTTTCGTGTATAAAACCCTCACAAGCTAAAGGTGCGCCAGTGTAACCTTTTCTTGAATGCCAGCTATCTGCTGAAGAAGGAGATCTCATATACTCTACAGTCACTCCTATAAAATCTTTTCCGTCTCTCCATTTGTGTTTTATTTTATGATGTAAGTGATGTAAATACCAATACCTGTGGGTAGTTAATGCCCAGTCTTTCGGGTTTTCTTGAGCCATTAATAACGGGAGGTTATCCATCTTCGCTCCATCCCCATGCTCTATCCCAAGCAAATTAGTTCCATAAGAATAATACTTTCGATGAGAAACACTGATGTCAAACTTTACATCTTTCGCTTTTCTAAACCAGCTTTTTAAAGTATGAGCTAAATGAAAACCTGATTGGTAATCGTGATTACTCATACTATGAACTACATCTACAGGCCCTATCTTTCTTAACATTTCGACACACTTTACATACAGCATTAAAGCTATCTCATAATGCTCCCACCATTTACCGTCAGTATCTTGATAAGTTCCTTTAGTAGTAGTAGAGTAAACATTGTCAATATGTAAAATATCATTTCCTATGCAGAATAAAACACGATCTATATCAAACCCTTTAGATTTTTCAATCAACCCTGTAACACCCTCTAAAACTCTTTTAACAGCAGTTTCACAATCATATTTCTGATTTGTCTCTATCTCGTTTGCATATTTCCCAATATGTACATCAGCAGGGTTTATAACCAACAGGTGTGATCCTTTTTTTCTTTTTATGGTTGGGTAGTCTGGAGAATAGTCAGCTACAAACTTATTAACTTTAGCAAACAACTGCTGTTCATCTAGCCCGATATTCTCTTTGGTTACAATAGAAAATCTATATTCGCCACTCCCACTCTGCCAGTGTTTAACACTTACGACATCCTTTTTATCTATACCTCTTTCATCTAGATGTAGATCAAGAGCTGTGTTGTTGTTTATATTATCTAGATTTGTGGCTCTTTTTTGTAGAATATAATCTACCTCTTCGTGAGACAGCCTTAGTCTTTTACCGTAATTTTTAGATTTCATCAGATAGAGATTGAATTAAGTCAGCAAGAACTTTAATTAAATTTTGCGCCTTCTTCCTTGCTTCCTCATGCTCTCTATCCATTAAGTCTTCGTAGATATCATTTCCAAAGTCGTGAATACTATTAGACACGAAGTTAATGTGACTAATGGTATTAACGTCATCTCTGGAAACTCTAGACATTTATTTTTTCTTGGATAGCTTTTATATTATTAGACAGTTCTTGTACTTGTAAATTTAGTAATTTATTTTGTTTAACCAAATTATTCACGGTGTTTTTAAGTAACACAGGATTTAGCTCAATGTATTCTTGACAATCCATTTTCCACACTTGTATGGCTTTAGAGTAGTTTCGGTTAAGGTTTTTATCTACTTCAACTTCATTTTTAAAATTTCTTAACGCAGACATTACAGTAACATGATGCATACCGAATTGTGTACCGATGAATTGATAAGTCATTCCTAGCTCTTGTCTCAAAATAGCGTAACAAATAGCTCTAGCTTGAATAAATTCTGTTTTACGACATCTCAGAGAAGGATCTACTCCTAATATATCTTTAACTATGCCCTTTAAGGCGTTGGTCTTTGCAATATTCATTTGATTTTATATATAAATTTAAATTCATTAAGTCTAAATATTCATCCATAGAAATTATTTCTATGTCAGAAAGAATTGGGTTGTCCCCTAAAGGTCTTACAAGTTCTAATGCAAAAGCCACTGGCTTATTATTATACATAACCAACCCGCCTACTACATAAGAAACTAAGTCACTGCTAGGAATATATCTGAGATTCTTTTCGATAAACTCAGCTATTCTTACACTTAACGGAAACTCTATGTCTTGTAGGTTTTCAATAAAGAAATCATCTATATCGTACTTCCTAACCTCTGTATATTTCGGTTTTACATCCATGATCTCTAAGTTGTTTTAATCTAAATTCTTGAAGCCGAGAAACTTTACCACCCGATGTTTTGCATTCACTAAACAAAACATCTGCGTCAGGTGGTATAGCTAATAAATCGGGAATACCGTTCTTATTAGTCTTAATGAGTTTAATAACAAAATACCCCTCGCTTTCCAACTCTTTTATTCTCTTGCTTTGTATTCTTTGTTCTGTCATTTACTACAAATCTAACAAATCTCTTTTAAAATGATTAAGAGTGTAGTCCTTTTTCTTTAACACAGCCTTGTATATTTTATACTCAATACCACCTTCAGAAAACACCCAATAAATTTTATTATACTTTCTGTCTTTAGTAGTCATCCTATCTCTTGATTGCCAATAAGATGTAGCGCTGAAATCAATATTGTAATAAACTAAAGCTTCAGCATTACGTAAACTTATACCCTCTCTACCGCTTACAATTTGTAATGCAATATTCTTGTTGGTATGGTCAAAAGTGTAAAGATCAGTACACACACTATCTCCAAATATTTTCTTAATAGCATTCAGCTCTTCCTTAAATTTGTAAAATATAGCTATCTTTTTACTACCAAATTGTTTTCTAATAAAATTAGCTTTATTATAATTTAAAACAGTAGAGTTTCCAGACTCAAACTTTACAGTACCTGAATATAATTGATGTAGCTTCATCATAAGTTTTACCGCAGTGTCAGCTAAGACAACCTCTTCCTTACCTTCAACAACCAAGTTTTTCTTTAACAACCTAATCACATCAGCAGTGTATTTATCTATAGGAACAGTAAGTATTTCTTCATTAGTCTTAGTAATGAATCCCGCATCCTTTTGAGAATAATTGATAGTATAGGGTTTCATCTTTCGTAATATTTCCTCTCTACCACGTGAGTAATCATTTACCATTAAACTGCTCAACTTTTTTTGAAACACATCAACATATCTTTTACAAAAAGAATAAAAGTTTTTATGTTCTGCAAAAGGATTCATAGGTATACCATAAACCTGATGATACATTTGACTGTAAGATTCAGGAGTAGGTGTACCGCTCATTAGAATAACATAAGCGTTGCGTGATATACGAAGTAATTCTTTAACATCCTTTGCTCTTTTACTAGGCTTAGGAAATGCGCCCAAACCATGTGCTTCATCTATAATTACTGCATCCCATAAAATCACAGGTAGTTTATGCATAGACTCATAATTAATAACGTGTAAATCAAAAGATGGTTTTAATAAATCGTAATCAGCCTCAATACTTGATATAGCTTTTTTCTTTGTAAGAAATAAAACCTTTGGGGTTTTTTGAGAATGATTTAGAATCCTATGACATAAACCCATTGAGGTTAAAGTCTTTCCTGTTCTAACTTCCATAGCTAGATACAGAAACTTATATTTTTGTAACACCTGTAACCCTTGTGTTATAATTAACTTTTGATAATCTCTAAATTCCATCTTCGTATTTTTTATTTTCAAAATGAATCCACTTACCAATCATATCTCTACCTATTGAAACTTTTAATGTATCTTTATAGATTGCATAAGAATTTAACCATTTATTAAATTTAGTTCTGGAGATAGTAAATTTAGATTTAGGTGCGTAGTCAGGATATTCATTTATAAAGTCATTATATAAATCGGACATATAAATTCTTTTATCCATTATAAACTTCTCACTTTCAGTATTATTAATTATACCAAGCCATTCTAAAAAGTCGTGACTTGTTTCTGCAGATAACTTTCTAATCCTTAGGTTAACAAACTCACTTTTCATTAAACCATTCATTAAATAAAGCTGAAGGTTGTTAATCATATAATTATCAAACTGACACCACTCATCATCATCCCACTCTCCAAACATCATTTTTCCAAATTCAACTAGAGGGGTAAAATCTTTATTGTAATGTTGTGTTAATTCTAACTCCCATTTTCTTCTTTCAAAACTAGCACCCTTACCTCTTATAGCGTAGTTGGTAGTAATAGCAACTTTAGGACTTTTGCTAAAAGGAATTTTAATTGCATCTTTATTTTTCTTTTCTAAAGTTAGACCCTCAGTTACTACACTAAATAATCTTTCAAAGTCAAATGCTTTTTTTACATCATCGAAACATAGTATTTGTGTATCAGCAGAAACTAATTGATAAGCAAAACTCTTTTCAAAATTAAAAGATTTACCATCAATAACCACTAGCTTTTTCATATGAGATAGTCCGTTCATAAACAATCCTTTTCCTGTACCACCTTCAGGGTTTTCAGATATTACCTCATCATTTAAAATAGTAGCGGGACTGTAAGATAAATTTTTCCACCCATGTAGTAAGTATCCTATAGTGGAACGCATAGAGTTTATACGACTTTCATTCTCGCCACAAATGTTAGAAATAAATACTTTGTAATCACACTCCTTAGGTTTGCATAAAGTAAAAGTCCTGTCAATAACATGATCCTTCCACACATAACCACCCAAATCTATGTAATCAATCATAGTAACTTTGTCTTGTGTAATCTTTACTGCACTGTTTTTGTAATATAAATAAGCAGTGTCTTTATCATCCTCTATAAAATAAACATCTATAGATGCTAAAAGGGTTAGAAACTCTTCTCTGAAATACCTTGTGTGTTCAGCAAAATAATTATAGACACTGAAGTCATCAATACCTAAAAGATAAGAAAGTATAAAGTCTTTAATTTCTTTTTCACTTGTGTGGTCTATTAAGTTATTAGTAACCTTAACAAATATATAACTCTTACTACCCTCTGGGTTAAATTTATAAAAACCGTTCTCTTCTAAAAAGTTTTTAAATAAAATGTGTACAATTTTAATTGTCCCTTTTTCGTTCTTAGTCCAAAATTTATGATTCGCTTGTTCTTCTTCAAGCCTGTTAATCACATTGTCTGCTATACCGACCTCAATCTTGGACTCTTCTAACTGAGATCTAATTTCTTTTTTTGATACTCCTCTTTTAAGTTTTTCTTTTACTTCATTGATTTTATCTTCATCCTGATAATATTTTGTACCGAAGTTTTGTCTATGAGAATAAGCAGACTGAATTGTTCTACGTACTTCATTGGAAGGAAAATCCCGTGATGCAAATCTATTCATTACATACTCAGCTAGGTTTTGATTTACACCAAAGTCATTAAAAGCTGAAGCTAATATATAGACATTATTGTTTCGTTCCCCCTCTATCATACCGTATTTTCTAGTCCACCATTTAAGTAGGATGTCAACTATTTTATTTTCATCAGTAATTGGAATGGTAGGTATGTCTACGTGTTTAGTTATCTGCTCATACTCCTGTTCTTCTATATCTTCCCATACACTTGCTAGTGTGTTTATATGGATTAGTGGGTCATAAGACTCATAACAAACTCTAGATAAATTTTTAGAGGTTTTGTCAAAGTGTGGAGAATCAAAATGTTTTTGTAAAGCAAGAAAGTATCCTTTATGATTAGCTATATCCTCAGGTATACGAATTAAAGCCTTTAATCCTTCCCCACTTGGACTTATAAATACCGAGTATACATACTTGCTTTTAGATAGTCTTTCTTTTTCTTGTAGTAATTCTTTGTTAGACTTATAACCATCAAAGTCTAAGCATATTATACCACTGTGGGTGTTTAAAGAGTTGTCGTTTCTTTTTGTAAATTGACCACTAAAACATATAGCGGGTAAAGATTGTTTAAGTAAATTACGTTTGGTCTTATCCTTTTCTTGTCGGATTTTCTTTACTAAATCCTTAGATTTACCCTCCTGAATTCTATTTAAAACAACAGCAATATCTACAAAAAAGGGCTGTGAAGTCTCTTTTATGTTTTGAAATATGGTAATTTTCATAAGATTATGTTGAATTTATGTTGATTTTGTGTTTTGTAAGTTCCTCATTATCAATATTTAACTAATATTTATGTTGAAATGTTAATAATGACTACATAATGTGAAGGTAAGTAATTAAAGTCAAATAAAAAAGGACAGGGGAGAAAAAACTCCCCCACCCTTATATAACCTACCTTAGATTATGGCTAGAAAGGTAAGTCTGGCTCAGGTTGTGGTTCAGCTTCTTCCTTTTTCGCCTCAGGCTTCCAAGTGTCCACTGCAACATAATGAGTTTTACCATACTGATCAGCCTCTCTTTTCTTCTGAACGATTAGCTTTACATACTTCTTACCATTGTATTCGAACATGTGTTCCTGTGGTAAATCTGATAAACATAAACTACAAGCGACTTGGTCTCCATCAAATTTGGAAACCCCGCTACCTACATAGATTTTTTCTGACATAATTTATTTATTTTAATATTTTGTTCCATATGATTAATTGTAGATATGATGATATCATCCTTATCTTGTCTACTATTACAGGACATTGGAACTTGAATCCACATAATAGAATTGCTTGGTGTTTTTTTTGGTATCCAAGACCAAAGTTTATTAAAGATTTTCATAATGAATGTATTGATTAATATCTTCATTTGCATTTTCTGAAAAGAATCTATTATATACAATCACTGCTTCAGCAACCTTTTGTTGACCACTAGCTAAAAATATTTCAGTCGGCTCGTATATACCTAAGTTGTGTGTTTGTTTATCAACTACATAAAAATGTAGAGGTTTATCAAACAACATTTGATATATATATGCCTGACTGTCATATCCAAAAGCACGAGCCTTTTTAGGAAACTGAGAAAGCGAACTTGTTGTCTTCAGATCAATTAATATATTCTCTGAAACAATATCTGCTTTACCTTTCCAATTTAAACCCATATGATTACCTATGTTAGCAACCTCAAACTCATTACCCTCTCTATATATATCCTCAAAAAAGGTAAGGTTTTGTTTCATTGCATCTGCACATTTATTTAAATTATCTACCTCACTCTGTAACAATAGAATATCCTCTTTACTTTCGTAAACAGTTTCTTTGTAGACCTTAGTAGTACGTGTTGATGCATCAACTATTTCGTATTGATTTAGTTTTTCAGGCTCAAGCATAAGGGTGTGAAAATAACTACCCTCAAGCATTGCTTTAGTTTTTTCAACAGTCTGATGAAAATCCTTTGGGTTATCTCTCAATGTTTTTATGTCGGAGTTTGATAACCATTTTTTTCCAAAGTCGCCATAATAACGACTGTCATCCTTCAACATATTAAGGATGTCTGTTTTGTTTAACTCCATATTAAGAAAGTTTAGCTAGTTCCTTTTTAACAGATGCTTTTATACTGTATTTAGTTTCTAACTGTGGAATTATTTTAGCTAGACCTAACGCTTTGTTCTTCGCTATATAACTTAATACGTTATACCAATTTTCATCCCCTATGTCTAATACAATCTTTTTTTGTTGAGTTTTGATTGTAGATTTTTTAGGGCTTGGCTTGGATTGATTAGCTATTGCGTTTTCAACTTCGTTAGCTGAGGCAACAGATGTGTCAATACCAATACCAAAATTCCCTAATGCTCTACCCCACGCTGATGTTTCGCAATTTTCAACGTAAGATGTTTTGTTAATGAAGGTACTCCCTTTTTCTTCCTCAGCCATACCCGTTGCTATGACTCTACCATCTTCATTTATAATAGATGCGAGGATTAGGATTGATTTGTCAGTTTTCTCCAACACTTCTGATGTTAAAGAAAATTTAGGATATGTTTTTCTAAAATAGATTAACCTTTCGTTAACCTCAACATACTCCTTACCTTTGATGTTTACTGTTTTTAATTTTCCCATTTGATTTATTTTAATTTAATTAATTTGATTTTGTGTTTTGAGTATCTATTTAAAATACCCTCTCTTCTTGTTTTTAAATTCTGAATGTGCTTGTCGTTTTTACGTGTGTTAACCTCAACTTTCATCTTGTTTTCAATCAGATCAAGTTTATGTAAGCAATTATTCATTGCAGTTATAACGCATCCACGTTTCCACCCATTATTAAAAAAAACTTCATACTCGGTTTCGGTTAACTCCTGAAAGTAATCTCCACCTTTAGAACAATTAAGTATTTCTATATAGTCGGTAAACTTTTGCAACTTAACTCCCATATTTAAAAACGACTCTCCTCTACTCATAGTACAATAAATAGAAGATTTGTCTTCCTGTGCTTGTTCATATATTTCTTGTAAACTATACTGCTTCATTAATTGATTCTATAATATTTTTATAATCCTTATCGTTATCAATTGTCTGCTTTGCTTTTTTATATCCGTGAATGATGGTAGTGATGTGAACATCAAGACCAGCTTCAGACATAAATCTTTTTATATAAGCAACACGTATAGGTCTTTCCATGCATAAGTAGTAAAGCATTTGTCGTGCATCTACTTTTTCTTGTTTCCTACTTTTGTCAAACATTTCATCTAAACTTAAATGAAACTGTTTTGATATAGCAGTAGCATAGCTATTAAATATTTCTTTCTTCATTATTTATTTTTTTCGTTTAACCTTTCTATTTCAAATTCTAAATGTGCAATCGCCTTACGTAAATCCTCTATAGGAGTTTGGTGTTTCCTAGAACTACGTAAGCAGTAAGTAACTGCAGTTCCGATATTGTAAGTGCAATCAAAATCACTAACAACATATCGTGCTTGATAATTTCTTTTTTTATTTGTACCTACATAATAATGTGGTACTCTTCCATCAGTGGAATTTATACTCATTTTTTTATTTATTAAATTTATATTTCGACATATCATTATTGATAATCGTTTTCGTTTTTGGTTGTGGAGGGAGAGGTTCAATAAAACTTTTTTTATATTCTATTTTACCACTGTATTTAAAGTAGTTATCTAAATCAACAAACACGTTTTGGTGGTGCTGATCTAATAATTTTTTCTGATATAATTCTTTTATAAGGTGTGTGGGCATTGATTAGTTTTTAGAAGATATCAGGGGGGACAAAAACATTTAATATTATGGGTTTCTTACACCCTTAAGATTATTGGCTATTATTAACCTAAACCCCCCTGTATATCCACATTATGAAAACACAATAGCAAAACTATATAATTACTTTTGAATATGCAAGTTATTATTTGACTTATTTTTAAGCATTGCATAATGCTCTATTGTTAATTGTTGTAGCCATCTTATGTAGTCATAATTTGGCTTGTCTTTTAACTTTTCTTTTAAAATAAGTTTCTCTAATTCATTCATAATTATCCAAATATTATTGGTTGATTTCCTTTTCTATCTTTATGACAGTGATACTCAAACACTTCTTTAAGTGTCTTCCCATAGTGTTCGTTTAAACTATAGCATTCATACCACCCCTCTTCATATGTATCACAAGCATTGGTGTGTTCTGTGCGTAGATAAGATACTTCACATAAAAACTTGTACCCCTCTTCATATTCTACTACTTTGGTTTCGTGATTATATACTCCAGACATTTCTTTAATGACTCCTTTGTCGTTAATAGCAAACTCTTTAGCTTCATCCCAATGTGGCTCTTCATACTGTCCACCACCAAGAAACTCTCCATCTTCATACTCCATCCATCCACCCCATCCTGTTTCCTCTTCATAAAAATAAGAAAATCCTTTAACAAGTTTTGCAAACTCTAAGATTAACTCTTCAGCAAGTGGACTCCAAGCTGTAGTAAAGATATAGGTTTTGGTGTCTTCGTAAAAGTCGTTGTCATAGCAACCCCACTTTGTACCCCAATTATCTAACGCCCAAGCATACCAATTATCAACTCCATATTTGGATTTGAATTTATTAGACATTTCTAAGGTTATCCCTGTGTTCCATATTCTCTCGCCTGACTCTCTTTTCTTCTCTTGATCCTGATATTCCTTTTCAGAAATAATAGTAGCTGGAGAGCTGGTGTGGTTTAACTCTTTAGGCATTGGATAAAGGTATTCAGCTAAACCTCTTTCTAGTTTTGCAATTTTTTTAAGTAGTTTGCAATCTTCTTTGTTGTCCAATTGTATTGAACAATAAACGTGATTAGGCATAATATTAAATTTAAATTAAACTTCGATTCGTTATCTACCACGAAAAGCCCGACACATTTACGTGCCGAGCTATTCGCAGAACAAACCACAATTATAAACATTTACTCAATACTATCAATATGAATGTTATTACTACTCCTAAAAAAGAATAGAATGTTGCTTTTGCTTTATCTTCATATTTACTCATCTTCTTGCATTTTATCTGCGTACTTACACGCAGAGTTATAAATATTTCTATCGTATTCTTGTACAAAGTCAACAAAGTAATTCATCCATTCGTACAGTCCTGTATTCATAAAACTATCCATCTCTCTTACTTCAATATCATCCTCATACTTCAATCCATTGATAGAATTTACAACATACTTGTCAGGTGCGATTAAGTCGCACAATTGTTGGATTTGACATACATCATCTTCTGCCTCCCAACCTTTACCAAATTGTAAGTCAGCAATTTTTTCTAAATTGTTTGCCGACACAAAACTATATGTAGACATATAGCGTTCAGTTTTTATTCTCATAATTTTAAATTTTAATAGTTGTCCATTCCTAAAAAGAGGGTGATGCTTGAATCACCCCCATCCTCCCACACTTCTATAATGTCGAGGATGTTGTCTCTATCAGGAATATTTGCTTTAGTTAAGTTCGCCACAGGCAGAATCTCAGCATCCTGAAATTCACAATCCTGTAGCATTTTTACTAGTTCTTTTACTTTCATAATTTTAAATGTTTAGGGTCGTAATTTTTACCATCTTGATATTCGAGGATTGCATAAACATCTCCTTTGTTATCATAAGCAAACTTCATTGCCTCTTTTTTAGTTTCAAATTCATAGTCATTCTCTATGTAATCTCCACTCTCTGTGTACTCTCGTAATTCTACTATATAATTCATATTCATATGTGTTGGTTAATAAGGAAGATGATACGACATATAATCATCTATTACATTGTTGGTTTCTCCTAACAACAACCTTTTCGGATATTGAATCCTCATCAGTTAACCTCTATTGATGTAATTATTTCCTCGCATAGCTGAGGTGGTATCTTGCTTCTCTCGTGATTACCTTTCAATCCCTGTGTCCCTGTTTGGCTTCCTCTTGGTGCTGGTGTATGACACGAATCCCCATTCTTACACATTGGTCGTGGAGTCCATCCCATATCGTTAGTCCAAATGTCAGTAGGTTTCATTCTTGAGTCGCCATATTGACAATAGGTAACAGTTTCTCTCCTGTGTTTCATATCCTCCCAATGAGGTGCTTTTCTCATTTTACCTCTTGGGTTTTCTACGTACCACAATAGCTTTGGATTCTTGTCTAGATAATCAGAAATGATTCCTAATGTTTTCTCGAAGATTTTTAAGCCGATCATCTCAGGATCACGAGGGGTAAAATTCTCTCCTGACACCCATTTCTTACCTATACAGGCAACAGAAAAATCAGTACAGGGTGGAGATGCCCAAATGACATCAGGAATCCACAACTCATCTAACTCTCCTACATTCATTTCATTCATACGATAGTCCCAATCCATAATATCGCCCACCCAATTTGTATTGGGATAAGCTACATTATCAACAGAGAATACCTCGTGACCACGTTGCTCGGCAACTTTGCCTACACTACGTGAACCACTAAATAGTTCTAGTATTTTCATAATTGTTGGTTTTGATTAAGACACAAGAGTAATAAGCTACCAAACGTGGTTTGTCATTTGCACCTCTTGTGTTTCGGACATCAAGTCTTCATCAGTTAATCTGTTTTGTTTTATCAATTAAATTTTCTAATGCATATATGTATTTAAATATATGGTCGCTTTTGTTTAGTTCATCTTGATACGCTTGGCTAAAAACGTATATCTCTTCTGCATCTAACTCTACTGACAAATGGCGTTCATTAAAATCAGTGAATTCAGGCTCATATATATACTCTAAAATTTTGTTAGATAAATGAATCATTTGTTCCTCTTGAAAAGGAGTAAGTTTGTTTTTCATAATTTAATTGTTTTATATTCATCTAGATATTTGTCCCACAAAACGCTACCTGTTCTAATTAAATGTTTATTCGTTTCTGATAATCCATCAATCGAAAATCCATCTACAGACAGGATGAAGTTTGTGTCTTTGGTTTTGTATTCTTTCATAATCAATTTGATACAGTAAGATACATAATCTAAATCTAATTCTCTGTCATAAGGTACTATGTCAATGAAATCAGATTTTCCAAATCCAGAATCTATTTGAATGTTATTATTACTATTAATTTTTTCTTTCATAATTTGATAGTGTTATTGGTTTGTACCACCAAAACCCCAACACGTTTTACTGTGTTGAGGTAAGGGCAGATAATCACAAACTAAATTAGGATGCGTTTAAGGGCGATTCTATATTGTACTCGCCATCCATAATAATTGCATCAATAATTTCTTCTTCATAATTGTACAGGACATCAGTGACATCATCTCCATTGAGAATCATTTTATCTATTGTAATCTCCTCAATAGGTGGGGAATCATAACTTCCTGATTCAACGTAGTATTCGTAATAAACTTCTACTACATTGTTTTCGGACAGTTCCCAATCGAATTGTAAGTTAGTAGTTTTCATAATTATAATGTTGGTATTGTTCCATAACCTTTGATTGTAGTGAACAACGCACCACCATCATTTCCCTCATCATCCATAGATGGATATAGCCAAAACTTTTCGCCTTTCTTGTTTTCCATTAACAAGCATAAAGGAGATTTGTACCACATCATGTCATCTACTTCTTTTTCGGTCATATACTGTACTTTAATTATCTTACATCCTAAGAGATGTTTCTTTGCTAAATCAGTCCAACGTGTTTCTGTGTTTGTATTCATTTTTGATAGTATTTATGGTTTGTAAATGACACCTAGTTTAGTTCTAGGTGTTTCGGATATTTAATCCTCATCAGATTTACTTTCTCTTAGATTTTCTCTTGCGATTGCATTCTCTTTTGCTCGACAATATACACTGTAGTGATTTTCACGTACATAATCCATAAAGTCAGTATAAAAAAGAACATCATTTTCACAAGATTTAAGAGTAGCTATCTCGGTTTCAATGTGATTTATTTGAAACGCTACTTCTTTCCTAAAATCAGGAAATAATTCAGGATTCTTATTCAATATTCTTAGAATGTCGATTGCTGATTTACTTACTATTTGATTTGTTTTCATTTCTTAAAGGTTTTAATAAAGTTATTTACTGTATCATCAAATTTAATTTGATAATCATAATCTCGCATTTGTATACGAATTTTGTTGTCACTATTTGCATAAACAAAATATGTATATTCTTCCCAACAGTCATTGCTATTAGGTAGATTAACATAAATATTTCCACGTGGATTATCGTTTTTTAACGCACATAATGTTAGAGCAGTTAACTCTTCCATCCCATTGGCGTATTTCACTGAGGCAGATGCTTCATTATGAATAACTCCATTGGTCAACGTAAATTGTTGCAGAATCTCTGCTAATTCAACTCCGTGTGCATCAGGATAACCATCATAGTGTCTATACATAGTTAATAAAGTAGAAGAACCTCTTCCACCATTTTCGAAATGTGTTAAACTTCGTGTTCCCATAATTGATAGTTTTAAGTATTATAAGACACCTGTGTTTGACAGGCGTTTCGGATTTTAAATCCTCATCAGTTATAATTGAAATTCTCTAAGAAAATATCTGTACAGGTTTTTGACTCCTACTATTCTATTCTTCCACTGAGCATCTTGTGTTTTGTAAGTTCTAGTGTTTGTGTCATAGAAGACATTTCCTGAACAATACCATTGATGAAAATGGTATCTTTTAAGATTATCTTTATTCGGTTTACTTTTGTACATAATTGATAGGTTTGATTAGGACACCTGTTTTCACAGGTGTTTCGGATACTGAATCCTCATCAGCTAATCTCAATGTAGAAAATCCACATTCCAACATAAAATATCAACCCTAGAAAAACTAGGAAGAATAATTCATAGAAGAAATTGATTGGGTCTTCTTTGATAGATTTAAAAAATTCTCTCATAATTAATTGTTTTAGTGTTATTAAAATTTGACTGTTCCTTTACTGTTAACCTCATTGTAATGAGAATCCTTAAAGGTTTCTCTAAGCAACTCTCTATCTTCATCACTTAAGATGTTATTCCAAATTTGTTCAAACTTCCTGTTGTGAATCGTATCGTGATAGTGATGATGCTCATACAATTTGTCATATCGTTCAACCTCTCTTTTATGTCTAGCTTCAACTGTCTCTACACGTTGCAGTGCTTCATCCAATTGAATCTGTCTATTTTTGGCTAAACTTGTCCATTGTAAAAGTCCATAGAGCATCTCAATTTTTGAGGTTTTAAGTGCCTCTTGGACATCTTCCTCAGAATGCTGAGGAAAGTGTCTTAAGAGCATCTCTTTGTCAATAATAATTTCAGTATTTATTTTCATAATTTGTTAATTAGATTCAGTGCTTTTTTAATTGTTTTCGCAGTATATTGTGCGTTCTGGAAGTGGAAATAATCTTCGCCAATATTGGCTAGAAATTCTAGATTCCATTTAACAACATCTAAAGCATTTTTAGAATCGGTTCTTGTGTAACCCTTACTGCACTTTGCAGTAGGTTTTGATGTGTTGATGACTGTGCTTTTAGACACTAAATCTTCACACATCTTAAAATACTCATTGTAATTCATATTTGATAGTTTTGATTAAGACACCCTCAGGTCAAAATAGCCAAATCTGTGATCAGATTTTCGGTCATTTTAACCTGTAAAATAGGTGTTTCGGATAATAAATCCTCATCAGTTAATCTTCATCTTCTACTTCAATTTCTCCATCTTCATCTTCATCTTCATCTTCAATTTCAATGTTCCAAGCATCACAAATATCTCGTTTGAGATAGTCGTCATCCTCCCATCTTTCAGCAACCATATTGAAGATATCTCCATCCATATAGATTTTGTTATCTTCTTCAAAGTTATATGCGTATGAATTTTTCATAAACGCATCACAGATTGCCTCTAGTAGATTGTCATCATAGTAGTACACATCTTCAAGTATGCTTGTTTTACCACTCATATCATCAGTAAAAATATAGACATCATAACTGTCTGCAGTTTCTTGTGAATGAATCATATAATCTAGCCCACTAAAATCATTATCTGTAATTTCTAATGGAAGATGTTCGTTAACAAATTGCTTGAATGTTAGTACATTTAACTCGTAAGTTTTCATAATTTGATAGTTTATTGTGATTATTATAAGACACCTCTTTCAAGGTGTTTCGGATTTTGAATCCTCATCAGTTATAATGGTTAAGCATTGTTAATCGCACCCTCATAAGAGGTTAGATTATTAGATTCCATTTCTAGTATTGTTAGCTTTGCAACCCTGATACACATTGAATATTCTGCAGGAGAAATTGATGTGTTATTGTCAAACAATTTATTAGCTACATTCATAGCTATTTTCATATCGTTTTCAGGTTCAATACTAATAGTTTTTACTGTACTCATAATTGATAGTTTTTATTGTGATTAATGACTACCAACCAAAGTGGGATACCGACTTACCGACTAGTGCGTTATGGTTGATAGTTTCGTAGGTGTTTAAACCTTTACTCATCAGATTAATCTTGATTAGATGAACACAACCTCAAATTCATTTGAGATGTCTTCTAGAGCAATTTCATAGCTTTCCATATTAGTAGTTTTTGTGATTAATAATGTATGTGTTTAATTTGTCTTTATTAGATGAATCTAGCATCATAAAGAATTCATAAAAGATGGTTGTTCCTGTTAAGGTCAACACTTGATATTCAAATAAATTCTCTTCAGTTGTGGAGTAGTTGTGAACACGCTTATTTAACACTTTTTGCGTTGTTTTTAACTTACTCATCAGGACATCCCATTTGTCATATAAATGGTCTCTCAAAGTAGGATTGTCTGCCCAAACTAATCTAATAAAATCATACTCAAAATTGTTCGCATAAACATTGAATTTGTTTATGTGATTTAATGAGTCACATAATTGGTTTTCAACAGGTTGATATTTCTTTAAATAGTTTTCCATTTCCTCTATATCTTCAAGAGTTTTACACTCTCCCTCTACAACATTTGTTGCATAGTTATATAAATGGTCTGTCGCACTAACTTCTTCGCCATAATGGGCTAAATCCCATTTATTGCAAAAATGTACGCTATCCTCATCATTTAAACTTACAATAGCTTCAATTAAGTTTTCTTTTCTTAATCTCTCTCTATCGCTTACCATAGCCTCTTTACTAACTTTGTCAGTAGTTTTCATAATATTAAAATTTAATTGTGATTAATGACTATCAAAACAAGTATTACAGGCACTGCATTCATCCTGAGATTATAGTGGTATGCGAGGTAGCCCACTTGTAGTTCATAACGCTACGTAATTTTTATGCAGTAATACTCGGTATGTCAAAGAACAGGCGCAAATATAGTATATAAGTAGCATAATTCTATAACAACTTACTGTCAATTTGTCTGCTTTCTTCTGCATATTTGTCACACTTTTAATGTTTTCTTTATCAATGACTTAGATACTACTACTACACTATAGTTTGTTTAGCAATGTAAGGTATCGTGGAGGTGTTATCCCTTTGCTATTGATGTGCAAAGGTACTTCGTAATTTAAACTTCGTTAAACGTAAGCTATGTGGGGTTACGTGGGATGGTCATTTTGGGGGAAGGTCAAAATAAAAAACCTAAAAAAATGCAGAAAAAATTTTCAGAATCAAGATTCAAGGCAAAAAAAATATGACTTTCTATTATAGGGGTAGCAACGTAAGACGACATATAACCCTCAACCTCTAGATATCTAATATTTTTTTATTACCTTTACAAAAAAATAAAACTATGGATGGACTAATTGTAAAAAACGGAAGGCTAATCAATGAGAGACGACCTGGTGAGTCTGGTATAGCAATGGCGGCTAGAATAAAGCGTGCTGTTACAAATGATCGTGAAATAAATAAAATAGCTGAAGGAATTCAGTTAGCAGAAAATAAAAAGAAATTTAACCAACTAGAGTTTTAAGTTTCCCATTTGTGTGTTTTGATTAGTAGTGAGAAGAGTATCTATTCAGGTACTCTTTTCTTTTTTAACATACTATGTTAATTTTATGTTGATTTTAAAATTACTTAAGTTATTGATATTTATATATTTAAATACTATTTATGTTAATATGTTAAAAATTATATATAAAAAAATAATATAAAAAAAAATTACAGTGCTAAAGTTTTATAAGCTTAGTAATATTTATAAAAAAATCAACATATCAACATATTACTTTTCATTTTAATTTATATATTTGTACTAATCTAATACAATAAAATATGCAAACAGACTCAGGATACATTCCTAAAAATCTAGACTTTGAAGAACACGCAAGAGAAAAATTAATAAACGGAATTACTGCAATATCTAAAGCAGTTAAGAGTACACTAGGCCCACGAGGCAGAACAGTACTAATAGAATCTCCACAACATACTAACGGAATAACGGTAACTAAAGACGGGGTTACAGTCGCAAGGTCAGTTGCTTTACTTGATCCAGTTGAAAACTTAGCAATACAAATGATGCAGGAAGCTGCGAGTCGTACTGCAACTTCGGCTGGTGATGGTACAACTACCGCTATTGTTTTGACTGAAGCTTTAGTGAAGGCTGGACAAACTCATATAGAAGCCAAGAATAATGTGACCGAAGTTATTAAGCATGTTAATAGGTTATCGGCTGAGATTATTAATGACCTTAAAAAGAATAGTAAAAAAGTTTCTAAATCAAAACTTGGTGCAGTTGCAGCTATTTCAGCAAACAACGATAAAGAGCTGGGGAGTATTATTGCTGATGCTTATAAGCAAGTTGGGTCAGATGGAATTGTTACAGTTGAAAAATCAATGACAGCTGAAACTTACGCAGAGGTTACTAACGGGATTAAAGTAGATAGAGGATATACTTCTCCATTGTTTATTAATAACCAAAAGAAAGATGAATGTATTTTAGAAGGAGTAAGAGTTTTAGTTTGTGACCAGGAGATTAGTAATGTATTGCAAATAGAGAATATTTTAAAACCAATTATAAATAAAGGCGATAAACTTTTAATTATAGCTGAGTGTAATTCTAATGTTGTAAACACGCTTGCTGCCAATGTAGTTCGTAATGGTTTAAAGTTCTGTAATATCATGCCTCCATCATTTGGTTATAAAACCCATGAACTAATGCAGGATATTGCTTTATCAGTTGGTGCAAAATACTTTTCTGAAAAGACTGGTGATGACTTGTCACTTATGCAGTTTAGTGATTTAGGTTATGCTGATAAAATAATTATAGGAAAAGACAGTTCGGTGTTAATTAAAAACCAAGAGATGACTGAGGAAATAAAAGAAAGAATTAGTCAGCTTAGAGAACAGCAGCAAAATACCACCCACTTAGGAGATAGAAAGTTTATTAATGAACGTATTGCTAGTTTAGCAGGCTCTATCGGTTGTATTTATGTAGGAGGTAATAGTGACGTAGAGCAAAAAGAAAAATTTGACCGAGTCGATGACTCGGTATGCGCTGTGCGCAGCGCCTTGCAAGAAGGAATCTTACCAGGCGGGGGACTAGCTTTACTTAAATTATCTGAGCAACTACAATCAAAAGACGCTAATGATGACGAAAAGGTTGCTGTTAAAATATTGAAAGACGCATTAACAACCCCATGCAAACAAATATTAATAAACGCAGGGATAGATTATAAAGAAATAATTAGAAATCTTTCTGTAACTCAAACCCACACCCTTAAGGGTAAGGCAGGAATGTCGTATGGGTATGATGTGAAAAATCAAAAATACGGTGATATGTATACTATGGGGGTTATTGATCCTCTAAAAGTTACAAAGAATGCTTTAATAAATGCAGTATCTGTAGCAACAACTATATTAAGTACTAATGCAATTATAACCCATAAGAGATTAAATGAAGAAAAGAAAGCTTAATTCAAAAAACCCAAAGTACGCACCTAAAGAAGAAAAGAAAATAGAAACTATTAGGAGAGAACTAATAGCGAACAAAGGCAAAGTAAAAGTTTACGCTGTCTTTAAAGATTAATTTAAATTAAATATAATGCCAATAAATAACGAAATATTTGACTCTTATAGATTAGAAGTAAAAAAAATTCACAACGCTATAAGATTATTAGCTAGACAAGGATACACTGTAATAGACTTAGAAGGTCAAGTCATTACTAAATGGAACGTAGAAAGCGGGAATTACCCCAACATAACATACAATAGAACACCTAAACAATTAGATCACTAATGCAACCAATAGGAAAATATATAGCAGTTAAACCGATAGAAGAGGAAATTAAAACTGATTCAGGGTTATTGTTATCTTCAAAAGAAGCTAAAGACTTTAGATATAAAAAAGGATCAGTAATAAAACCTGGCAGTGAAGTTACTGTAATAAAAGCTGATGATATTATATACTATGATAAAAACGCTGGACACTCTATGTTGTTAAACAACGAGTCAATGACTATCATTCAGGAGCGTGATGTGGTTGTAGTTGTATAAATAAATTTAATATCTTTGTAGAATGCCTGCAAAGAAAAAAGAAAAAACTAAAGTTACTAGAAGTAGGGTTTCCCGTAAAAGAAACTTAAGATCAAGAGGAAAAGAAGTTGTACTTCCAGACACTAGAACTAAAGCCCAAAAACAAAAAGACGCAAAAAGAGTAGCGGCTAAAACTAAAGTTTCTACTAAAAGTACACGATACAGTGTTACCAGAACTAAATCTAAAAAAGGCAAAACTAAAGTTAGATCAGGTAGCCAGTTTAGAACTAAAAGCAATCAAGACAGTAAATATTCTAGAAGTAAAAGCTCAGGAACAACAACTACCAATACCCGAGGAAAACAAACTTATCGTAAAAAATATTTTAGAAGAGATAAAGATACAGGTAAAGAAATAGCTACTAGAACCAGAACAAACAAAAGAGGCACGACTAGGTACACTACAGTTACAGGCCCTAAAGCTTATAAGAAGTATTCTAAGTGGGAAAAGCAAGATAATAAAAAAGCAACAAGACAAGTAAAAAGAATTAAAAGAAGAACTAGAAAGACTTAATCTCTTCGTTTAATTTTTTAATATAGTTCCTATAAACCTTATCCATATACGAAGCATCACTCTTAAATAAAGGATTAGTTCTATGATCTTCCCCAAACTCTTCGCCATTTAATTTCTTGTATATGGTATTAACTAATCGTTTACCTTTATACGTCAGTTCGTATAAAGTGGTCTCCTTAGCCTTACCCTTTCTCCATACATGTATCCAACCATCCTTTAGTAGTTTATCAAAACGATTGACATCCCATGACATTAATTCTTGGAATTCATTAAACTTTGTTTTATTAAAGACATCCTCACTATAAAGAAACAGCATCATATCTATATCAGGAGTTCCAATCTTGTATTTAGCTTTAACCCAGTACTTTATAATTCTCCAATATTTTAAGTAATCGTGTGTGGGAACTTTTCTGTCGTAATTTGGTCTTCTCAAAAGTATTTAATTAAATTGTTATCTTTGTGTAAATATAAAAATAAAAAAGCCATGCCCGTAAAAAAACTAGTAAAGAAAATAAAATCAGCTGTAGCAAGAAGAAGAAGACCTGGAGTAGTCTCTAAGGTTAAAAAAGTTGTTAAAGGAAAAGACGGAAAGTCTAAAGTTAAAACAACTAGATCTACAGGAGTTACAAATAGTACAAGAAGTAGATATCGTACTTCCAATATGACCGACAAAGGTGTTGATATGACACGTAAACCAAAAGCAACTGTAACTAAAGACAACAGAAAAGGGACAGGCTATAGAAAGAAAACGGTTACTTTAGACAGAACGAAAGCTAGAAGCAGAAAAGACCTTGTAGGAAAAATTACCAAAACTAAAAAGAACATAGTGACTGGTAAAACGAAGACTACAACGAAAAATGTTACAGCTAAAAAAGCTCGAAGAGTTTTAAAAAGAATGGACAGAAAAACTGACAGAATGATTAATAGAGCAGCTAGAAAAACAGCCAGACAAAAAAGAAGATCTAAAAGATAATGGCAGTAAAAAAAAAGAAAAAAGCAATAGCTAGAAAGAAAAAAGCAATAGGTGTCGCTAAAGATATGTTAAAGGGTAGGGTTAAAAAACCTTTACTTGTTTCAAGAAACCAAATCAAAAGAGACATTAAAAGAAAAACTAAGGCTATCGCAAGGAAAAAGAGAAAACTTAGTTCAAAAAAGAGATAAAATAAATCTTTATCTTTGTTAATTAATTACTAACTAATAAATTTTTAAAAATGAAAAAGCAAGGTTATAACGCTAGACTTGATGAGTCACTAGGCGGAAGACATAAAGGAAAACATTCTCAGTCTATGAAAGACAGAAGAAATGAAAGTAAAGCTATGTCTAAAAAAATGTATGGTCACTCTTACGGAGCTGACAAAGGTATGTCTTACAGACATGAAGCATCTTGGAAAACTCACGATCACTTAAAGTAATGGCTGGTCGTACTAAAAAGGAAAAGTTTCCTGAGATAAAAAAGTCTAGACAAGGCGCATTTACGTCTTGGGCTAAGAAAAATGGATTCAAAGATGCGTGTAGTGCTGCGTCAGCTGTCATGAAGAATACAAAAAAGTATTCTGAAAAGGTGGTTAAGATGGCAAACTACGCAAATAACTTTGGATGTAAAATGAAATAATAATTAAATTAAATTTTATGGCTAAAAAGAAATTAACAGTTAAGAAAAAAAGTGTTGTCTCTAAAAAAGCGGTGAAAAAAAAGGCTGAAGAGCCTAAAAAAGTAGAAAAACCTGTAGTTATAAAAGCTGAGGAAGTACCAACTGAGGTAACTATAGAGAAAAAAGTTTGTCATGTTGCTTATGTTCCACCAAAAAGACTCTGGTCGGACAAGAGATACCATCCAAACCCAGACGATAACCGATTTGACAGCAATCCTTTCTTACCAAAAGAAGACAAATAAATATGGGAAAATTATTAGTAAAATTAGGGCTGAAATTACAGGAATTATGGTGCAAATTTCAGTGTGCATGGAACTGGCTTCTAAGTAAAGCCTTGTTTAGTGTAAAAGATTGCCCTAACAAAGCATGCACTTGTAAATAAAAAAATGAAAAGAACTAAAATTAAATCAAGAGGCTTTGGTGATACAGTTGAAAAGGTTGCAAAAGCAATCGGAGCTGATAAAGTAGCTAAGGTTTATGAAAAAGCCACGGGTAATGACTGTGGTTGTGGAAAAAGACGTGATACATTAAATCGAGTTTTTCCATATGACAAATAAAGAGAATTTTTAACCCTCAATAATAAAAAAATGGCATATCCAAAAATAACCGTAAACACGGGTAAAGCATTATCACTAATCGCTAGTGATACAATTCCAATTCCTTACGTAGATTCAATACAATTAGTAGGAACAACTTCAGCTACTACTGCAAACAAGCTAGTTGCTGTAGGTTCTGATTTTTCTGACGTAACAGTTGGTGATATTGTGTATAACACTACAGACAACACTTCAACTACCGTTACTGCAGTAGATACTTCTACAATACTTTCTGTTGCAGATGATATATTTACTTCACCTGAAGATTTTATAGTATTTCAAGCAGGGCCTGTTTTTGAAAGAAGAACAAATTCGGCATCTGGATGTTTGTTATATGTAGGAAGCAGCGAAGGAACTATGGATGTAGCAAAATCATTCGTAGATGTAAAAGTAAAAACAGTAGCTGGAAGTATAGTTACGTTTAGTAATTTTCCTGTAGGAGATTACCTACCATTACAAGTAGTACAGTTATATGCTACAGGTACAGACGCAGCTGCAGATAATAATTGTTTAGCAATCTGGTAATATGGCGCAGCAAATAGGAGAAGATACAAAAGTCACACTTGATTTAAAAACTATATCCATGATTATTGGATTTACAGTTTCTTTATGTAGTATGTATTTTGTATTACAGGCGGATATAGCAAAAGCAATGGAGCTGCCAGCACCAGAAGTTACTAAAACTGAGTTCACTTATAAAGATCAAATAATTCGTGACGCTATTATGACAACTCAAGAAGATGTTAAGGAAATGAAAGCTACTCTTGAAAAGTTAGATGAACGTATATTTGAGTTAACAAATGAAAGATGAGATTATGTATATTAATATTATTTTTAATCCCTACCTTAACTTTTGCTCAATCTTATAAAGACGGTATAGTCGTAGTTCAGTATTCAGCTGACTTTGTAAAAGCCAACGAAATAGATATTAGCAAGTTAGAAGGCGCAGATCTTTTACGTCTCGCTATGTCTGAGCATCCTAAAATTTTTGAAAAAGAAGAAATAAAATTTTTACCTACAGTTTGTTTATATCATAACCGTAAACTAATTCTAAAGGTAGAAAGCGATATATCATTAAAGCTTCCAGAAGGCTCTATTGATAAAATACAAAAGCATATTAATAAAATAGTAAAAAGTAAATTTTAAATATGAATAGAAAAAAAATAACAGAGAAGTTTGCATTAGACGCTATCCTATATATTATAATAATTTATATAATAGGATTTTTAACTTTTAGTGCGCAGGCGCAAGTAATACAAGAACCTGCAAAAAAAGAAGTAAGAAAATTAAAAAAAGGACTTCACAAAGAAAATATTTTTGATAAGGTATATAAAGATATTTTAAAGTATGGTACTTTTTATGTTGCAGGTGAGGTCAGCAATCCATACCAAAAACAATCTATAGATTATGTTGTTAGAACTAATCCTAGCGGAAACCTTTACGATGTTCCAGTAGTTCAAGACGCAACTGAATATCATGAGTTTGATTACAGGTATGGGTTTGGAATAAGACGCATAGCTCGTTTTGATTATGAAAATAAAGAAAAAGCATACTATGACGGTACAGAAAAAAACGTAGCACTATCCTCTCCAACAGCGGCATTTAGCGGGTTTGAATACCTGTTTCATTGGGAGAAAGAAAGAGAGAGAGGTGAGGTGTTTGAAAACCACCGTTACTTTCTTAGGCATACGGGTAAAAATCACATTGTTAAAGTCGAATCAAGAGCTGAGGGAAATGTAGGTTTTCAATATAATTCAGCTGAAGTCAGAGGAAGATTACCTATAGGGAAAAAGTTTAGTATATCAGCTGGAGTAATAGCCAGAACTCATGATCAAGCTTTTGGCTACAACCCTGTAGAGATATGGTTAAACGAAACTGATGAAGATGGATACGCATTAAATCCTTGGTACACTTTAGGGTTTGAATATGGTTATGACGATATATATTATAATCAAACAGACCAATTAGGCAATGAAATTTCAGATTGGTATTGGATAGACGAAGATGGAACAATAGTAGCTCATACAGATTTAGAATTTCGTGAGACAGTTTTTGCTGACTTGATGAACAGATATAATAGAGAACAGTGGGATTTATTAGATGCTTTTGCAGAAGTAGCTCCTATTGTGGGAGCTGATTGGTACAGTTATACAGATAAGGCATGGGTTCACGCTTACGCTAATTATATACTACCTTACCATAAGTATTTTAAAGGAGATGAGGACTTCAGTTATTTAAACAGAAACAACTGGGGTCTCGGAGGATTAATTCAAGACTCAGAACTAGAACAATGGGATGACTATCAATTTGGTCTAATACTAGGCTGGAACATTACTTCAAAATTAGGTATATTTGTAGAAGGAGAATACACCAAGTTTTGGGATGCTGAAATATTTAAATCAACTATAGGACTGAATATTGAACTATGAAGATAAGCGATCATATAACATATGCGGAAGCTATTCATTCAAATACAGCTAAGAGAAAAGGAATAGACAATACACCTAATCCAACTCAAGTTGAAAACATGAAGTTGACAGCTGAAAATGTGTTTGAACCATTAAGAAGTTGGGTTGGTGGCCCTATAAAAGTTAACTCTTTTTTCAGATCCCCTGTTTTAAATGAGGCGATTGGAGGGGTTAGCTCAAGCCAGCACTGTAAAGGTCAAGCGATTGATATTGACGATGTATATGGTTATAAAAGCAACGCTGAAATGTTTACCTATATTAAAGAGATGTGTGATTTTGATCAGCTAATCTGGGAATTTGGGACAGATATGAATCCTAATTGGATACATGTTTCATACGTTTCAAAAGAAGATAATAGAGGCAGATGTTTAAAGGCCTATAAAGAACATGGTAAGACAAAGTATAAAATGATATAATGACAGAAACACAGAGAAATAAAGATAGATTAGTAGCTATTTCAATATTAGTATTAATAGTATTACTAGGTTTTTTATCTAGCTGTACATCTCTAAGAACAGCACCATCAAATACTATAAAAGTATTAGCTGTAACAGCGGAAGGTGATACTATTCAATTAGATGTTAACTCTTTAAGACCTAGGGTATATCAAAATATATACCATACTTATCCTTATTATCATAACTACTGGAGACCGTCTGCTTATTACAATTGGGGTTGGGGTAATAATTATTATATTAGACCTAGTAATAGTAGGCCTAATATAAATATACCTAGTGTGGTAATACCGAGTAAACCTACGGGTACTTATAATCAACCTAGCACAGGAACAGGGGTTAACATAGTGAGTCCAAGTTTGGTTTCACCACCACCTAATCCAGCGGTAACTAATCCTAAAAAAAAGAACTAATAAATAAATAAATAAATCATGTTAAAAAAAAGAAAAAAGAAACTTAAACCGACCTCAGCTGCAGCTAAATATAGAGCTGAAATGAGAAAGAAAAATGTAAAAGTAAAGCCAGTAAATAAAAAAGCAGCAGCTAAAAGAAAGGCTATCATCTCTAAAGTTAGAAAAGCTGGTGAAGCTAAAGTAAGTGCATCGGTAAAAGCAAGAAATAAACGTATAGGAGGAAGAAGCGTGAGGATAAATCAAAATACAATGCGTAGAAGAAATAAATAATGTATGAAAGATATATTATTAAAAATATTTGGAGGTTCAGCTGGAGAAGTCACTAATAGACTTTCTAATGTGGTGGATAAATTTGTAAGAACAAAAGATGAAAAAGCCGCTTTTGAAAAAGAGATGACGCAAATATTAATTGAAGCTGAAGCTGCTATGCAAAAAAACGTAACTGATAGATGGAAGGCAGATATGGCATCTGATAATAAACTTTCAAAATCAGTGAGACCTTTAGTTTTAATTTTTGTTATTGTCTGTACTATGGTGCTAATTTTTATTGATTCAGGATTTATTAACTTTGCAGTTGAGGAAAAATGGTCAGATTTACTTCAAATGCTTCTTATTACAATTGTTGCAGCATACTTCGGAGGAAGGTCTTACGAAAAAGGTAAATCGATAAAAGGTAAAAAATAAATTAAATGGCAAGAATAAGTACCTACGAAAAAGATTTAAATATAAATCCAGATGATAAATGGATTGGTACAGATGCCGATTTTCTAGACGCTACCAAAAACTTTACAGCTGGAGCTGTAGCCACATGGATTGCGCAGTTTAATTACGTAGACAATCCCTTCCCAAGATACACATATAAAGATATGACAATACCAGCTAATATAGCCGCTGGTAGAGAGTGTGGAACAATTACTCAAGATCCAGCAGTAGCTGGAGTTATTCCTTTTTCCACTCTTACAGATTTTATGCTAAGCATTTATCAAAAAAACAGATGTACTGTAGATATATCAGGTTACTATACTGCGCCTTTAGTGGGGTCAACAGTTATAATAACTAAATGTACAGACATGTCAACATGGGGTATTTTTACTTGGGCAGCCGCTCAAGTTGACCCTTTAGAAACAAGCTTTTTCGATATTCAAGTTACTTATATTGCAGGTAATGGAGGCTTCGAAAATGATCAAGATTATTTTATATCTTTGTTGGACTATGGAACTAATGTTCCTGGCGATAAAAATCACGTTGCAACTTTAACGCCTGCAGCGTCAACTTTTAACGTAAACCACGGTCTTAATAAATTTTCATCAGTCACAATAGTTGACCCAAATGAAGAAATAGTTGAGGCTCATGTAGATTACACTAGCGCTAACTCTGTAACCATAACGTTTTCAGAAGTAGTAAACAATTATAAGGCGTTTTTTAATTAATAAAAGAAAAAAAATATTATGGCAGAAATTAATTATTATGCAGATATTGACTTAAATAATGGTCAGGTAAAGAATTTTAAAGTAGACAACTCTACTTCTTTTCCAAGTATAGCTGGTGTAGGTCAACTACGATACGATACAGGTAACTCAGTATTAAAGTATCATACGGGTGGTGGAACATGGGTAACTATTGGAACAAGCTCAGGCGGGGTAACAAGTATTTCAGTAGCAAACGGAGGAACGTCTTCAGGTACAGCATTAAGCGCAAACCAATCTACAGGTGCAGTAACAATTAGCTCTTTAGCATATGGAGGATCAACAAATGTGGGTCATGTACCAACAGGTGGTGGCGCTACTACGTTCTTAAGAGGAGATGGAGCTTGGGCAACACCAGCGGGTGCGTATACGTCTTGGACGTTAGCAGGCGACTCTGGTTCGAGTCAAGCAATCGCAGATGGTAATACAGCTACTTTTGCGGGAGGCACAGGTATAACAACCGCAGCTTCAGCAACCGACACCCTAACAATCACAAACTCCAAGCCTTTTGATAAAATTGTAACTGCTGCTGATTCTGGTACATCCAACATTACCAATAACGATACAATTACAATATCAGGTGGTACAGGTATTACAACAGCCGATAATGGTTCGGGAACAATAACTATTACAGCTTCAGGAAGTGGAACAATGTCTTCTTGGACATTAAGTGGAGACAGTGGTTCAAGCCAAACTATTAGTGATGGTAATACAGTGGATATTGCTGGAGGTACAGGTGTGAGTACAGCTGCTTCATCTACAGATACACTTACTGTTAATATTGATATGGTTGGAACTGACAACTATATTGAAGTTAACGCAGCTGCCGCTATAGCATCTGGCGACTACTTAGCGTTTAGTGATATTAACGACTCTAACACAGTAAAGAAAATCACATACGCTAACTTATTTAGTGGCTATATGCAAGGCTTCTTTATAGACGGTGACACAAATGGTGGTGCGGTAACTGCAACAAATAACTACATGGATATTGCTGGAGGTACTGCAATAAGTACTAATTGGACAGGAGTAGGTTCAGGCCCACAAGTTCAAACCATAACTGTAAACCACGATACTTTCGGATCTGCAGGAACATATACATATCCTTCTTCAGTAACAACTAATGCAACTGGTCACATCACAGCGATTACAAGCGGCTCAGCTCCTGGCACAATGTCAAGTTGGACATTGGCTGGAGATAGTGGTTCGTCACAAACAATATCAAACGGTAACACTGCTACATTTATTGGTGGTACGGGTATTACGACAGCTGCATCAGCAACTGATGACTTAACAATAACAAACTCTAAGCCTTTTGACAGTATAACATTAGCGGCTGATAGTGGTAGTAATTCAACAATAGTTAACTCTGGAACTATAACTATTGTAGGCGGATCAAACATATCTACTACAAACAATGGTAGCGGCTCGGTAACTGTAGCATACACGGGTGGTACAGGGACAATGTCTTCATTTACTTTAGCTGGTGATACTGGTTCTACTCAAACAATAAGTAATGGAGACACACTTACAGTTGCTGGGTCTCAAGGAATTGACACGGTAGCTTCGGCAACAGACACGGTAGAAGTTAATCTAGACTTAAATGAATTAACAACTGTTACAACTATTGACCCTGCAGTAGATTTCTTAGTAGGTGTAGACGGAACTGCCTCAACAAACGAAAAAATAGAATATTCTGATGTACACTTAGATCAGTGGGGTGATGCAGAAGCAGATGTAGACTTTGGCGGTAATAAATTATTAGATGTTGCAACTGGTACAGCTGGAACTGACGGTGTTAATTTAGCGCAAGTACAGTCTATTGCAGCAGGAGTAGGAGTCTTCCAAGGTGGCTATAACGCTATAACTAACAATCCAGTATTAACAGGAGGTAGTAACATAGCCTTGGATCAAGGGGATTATTATGCTGTAACAGATTCTAATCAATCTTCTTTCTTAGGAACTGTAGTAGAAGTAGGAGATTTAATATTTGCGAACAATGCTATTTCAGCGAGTTCGTCTCCAACTGCTTCTGACTATACGATAGTTCAATCTGGACAAAGTATTGCAGGGTCTGGAGCTACAGATGGAGCAACCGTAAAAGGTATTGCTGGATTTGACAACGCAAACTTTACAGTAACTGGAAACGGATGGGTTTCATTAAATAATCAAGGAACAAACGGTAATTACGGTTCTGCCTCAGAGACTGTAACACTTGCAGTTAATGCAGACGGTATTATAACCTCAGCTTCAGAGCAAAATATAGCTATCACATCAGGACAGGTTACAAACTTCTGTACAGATGTTGAAACTTGTGTAAACTCAGCATTCTTCTATCAAGTTACTTTTGGTAATACAAATGATACTGATTATGCTATATCTCATGGATTCAATACTCTAGATGTTATGTGTCAAATTTATGATGTTTCTACTGGAGACACTATTTATGCTGAAGTAGAAAGAACAAATACTTCAACGGTAACAGTAAAAAGTAATTCTGCACCTGGAACAAATGCTTGGAGAATTTTAGTAACTAATGTTTCTGGATAGGAAATATTAAATTATATTTGTAACATATGGCAACTACCAATTATTATAATGATTTAGTTGTTACAGGAGGAGCGACTTTTTCGGACACTGTAACATTATCTAATGGTAGTCTAATACTAGGAGGAACAGGGCGTATACAAGGTATTGATACTATTACCCTTGGCACAGACGCTGTTAATAAAAATTACGTAGACAATGCTATCGCAGGTGTGCCTCAAGGTACAGTAACAGGTACTGGAGTTGATAATAGATTAGCTATTTGGAATGGTACAACTGCTATTGATTCTGATTCAGATTTTTATGTAGATGGTGATACAATTTTCACAACAAATTTAGAAGCAACTACTAATGTAAGTGCTAGTGTTAAAGTAATAACTCCTGAAATAGAATCATCAGGTACTATACTTTTAGATGCTGCTGCTGATATAACTATAGACGCAGGAGGTCAAGATATTATATTAAGTGATGATGGCACTATATTCGGTACTATAAGTAATTCAAGTGGTCTTCAAATTAGGTCAAGAGTAAACGATGCTGATATGTTTTTGCGTGGTGTAGATGGTGGTTCAGAATTTAATGCACTTACATTAGATATGTCTGAAGCAGGAGCTGCCACTTTTAATGATTCAGTAACAATAGGCGATATTCCTTCAGTTGGTTCTGATACTAATAAGTTCTTAATGTCTAACGGTGGCTTAGTATCATTCGCAACAGGCTCTGAAGTATTATCCTATATCGGAGCTGGAACGGGTAGTGGATCAATGTCTTCTTGGGATATAGATACTGCCCTTGGTACAGCCTCAACAGTTTCTAATGGAGATGAAGTAACCCTTACAAGTAGCGCTAATAATCTTAGTATAAACAATTCAGGGTTAACTGTAACTCTTGATTTAGCATCTAGTATATCCGTAACTAACACAATTACCTGCGGTTCTGATATGACTGTGGGTGATGAATTAACCGTAGACACTATTAATAACGACACAGATGCTGGAACTAAGTTTTTAGTTCATGCCTCTGGTGATAAAATAAAATATCGTACCGCTGCCGAAGTATTAAGTGATATAGGCGCAGGTACTGGTTCTGGCTCTATGTCATCTTGGACACTTGCTGGGGACTCTGGTACTACTGCAATTAGTAATGGCAACACAGCTACAATAGCGGGAGGAACAAACATAACTACATCTGAAAGTGCTGGTACTGTTACTATAAATAATAGTATTACCAATAACAATCAATTAACTAATGGCGCAGGATATACAACTAATACAGGGACAGTAACAGGTAGTGGAGCATCAGGAAGAGTAACATATTGGAACGGAACTAGCTCAGTAACATCTGACTCGGACTTAACATTTGATGGAAGCGATTTAACTATTGGGGGAGACTTATCTGTCAATGGGGGTGATATATCAACTAATCAAGTAAAAACAATTAGTAACGCAGCCTCTCAATCCACATTAAAAATAGGGGATGTTGATGATGGTGATGCGATTACTCAAATAGACTTTAAGGCTCAAGCAAATACAAACATGAGTTTAGCTGATGACTCGATACAATTTAATAGCTCAGCTATAAACCTCCCTTCTGGATCTTCAACACTTATGAACGGGTACGCTACACATAAAGAGTATGTGTTACCACCTATGACTAATTATCAGGCAAACGGTGAAACAATTTCTCTATATTCGACAAGTGTAACTGCTGGGCAAATTTATTCTTTGAGTAATGCTTTTGCTGGATGGGAAGAAACTGATGCTGATGACGACAACACTACAAACATGCTCGGTATAGCTCTTGGTACTTCTTCAGGAAATGGAATGTTATTAAGAGGAGTTATAAGGTGGGCTGGACATGGATTTACTGCGGGAAGACCTTTATATGTTTCAAACACTCCAGGTGAGTTTACAGCAACAGCACCAACAAGCAGCTCTAATTATGTTAGAGTCATAGGTTATGTAATAAATAGTAATACTATATTTTTCTGCCCTGATAATACTTGGGTTCAACGCCCAGCTTAATTAATTTACTATGCCAACAATAAACGCTTCGAAATATGGTTATTTGGTGCAATCTTCTACTACAAGTTTTATTGCTCTAAGGAATGCCACAACAGCTTTACAAGTAAATAACCAACCTACAGGTAACAAAATTGCCGCAAGATTTCGTTACTTAACAGGAAGTAAAGGAAGTGAATGGCAAATGCATAGGTCTTATTGGGCTTTCGATGTATCAGCATATCAATCAGGATACACAATAACCGACCTTGAAGTAAAGTTTGATCCAACAAATTCTACTACAACCAACTTTCCTATTGCAATAATAAAATCAACAGCACAAGGCAATGCTAATTCTAATTTAGTTTCTGGTGATTGGGATAGCTTAGATTTTAACACTTTATATTCTGACAATAGCTCATCTAATTACTGGCCAGACACAAATAACGTAAGCACTATTGAATTAAACTCTACAGCTATTAGCGCATTTAGCACAGGATACCTAAAGCTATGTGTAGTTTGGTGGTTTGACTATACAGGAACAGGAGGGCTTGTTTCCCCTACAACTATTAACGCATATCAAAATATGACTTATGTGCCAAGACTTGAGTTTACTGCAACAGCTACTGGATATGGTAATAGCGTAATAGGAGTAGCCTCTGAAAATATTGGTAGCATAATAGGAGTATCCACTGCAGATATTGATAAAGTAATAGGCGTGTAGTAATTCAAAAAAATTAACTATCTTTGTTTTACTAATTAATAAAATATAATATAATGAAAAATTTAACTCAAGAAGAATTAAAATCAGTACAAGACATTCACAACCAATACACTAAGGCTAAAATAGACTTAGGGGATCATGTCTTACAAAGAAGATCGTTGTTAGAAAACATCGATAGATTAAAAGAAGAATTTGCTGTAGTAGAAAAAAAATTAATTACAAAGTACGGTAAAGACTCTGTTATTGATTTAGTTTCAGGAGAAGTAAGATCAGCTGAAGAAGCAGACAAAGTAAAAGAAAACTTAACAAAAGCCTAATGTCAAAAATAAGTAACCAATCCGCATATCCTGCCTTAAATAATCCTCACTTAGATGACTATTTAGTTATCACGGATTATGATAATAAATTAAAAACAAAAACTGTTACTTTAAATACAGTTAAAAATTTATTTCAGGTAAGTTATAATGATGTTACTATTGAGGTTAGTGCAGCTGAAATGAAAGCTTTATTAGGTTCTCCAAAAACTTTAATCGCTGCGCCAGGTGCAGGTAAAGTATTAGAAGTGTTTAGTATTTTTGTATACCTAGATGCAGGAACAACTGCTTTTGACTTCGGAGACCCTGTTCAAGTTTTACAAGGAGCAGCGCAATGGGCTAATATACCAACCTCACTTTTAAATAATGTAGTGGACGATGCAGGTCATTTTCAAAAAGACGTTGTATCATGTCCTATAAATACTGCGATTACATTGCAAGCTCAAAACGCAAACGCAACTGTAGGAAACGGTATTGTAAAAATTAATATCCGCTACAGAACATTAGATTTACAAACATTCTAAAATGGTTATTAGAAAAATTTCTATCGGTGCTGATTATAAATCAGGTGCAATGCATTATATAGTTGGTCAAGAAGTTTTAGGAGGAAGTTATAAAATTCATTTAATACAACATGATGCGAAGGGTCAATCTTATCAAATCTGGGTTGATAAAAAATCAGAGATATTATTATGGAAAGAGTTTAAAACCACCCTACCTATTTCGCTTGAGTATAATATAAATTTCTAATGAAATCTCCCCATTCATTTATTGTTAAACCTATTGGTAACAGAAGGTATGATAATATAAAAAAAATTGGAAACATAGATTTTATAACTAGCACTTCAGAAGAGGATCATACAGTATCTAATAGATATGCAGAGGTTGTAGAAACTCCTATTAATTACGCAGGGGAAGTAAAAAAAGGAGACACTCTTTTAGTACACCATAATGTTTTTAAATTTTATAACGACATGTATGGTAAAAGAAAAAGCGGTAAAAGTTTTTTTAAAGAAGATTTATTCTTTATTGATCCTGATCAGTTTTTTTTGTTTAAAAGAGATAATAAGTGGCGAGGGTATGGTAAATATTGTTTTGTAAAACCTGGGAAGGTAAGAGATAGTTTTTTAAAAAAATCAGGAACTGTTGAGCCTTTAATCGGAACTTTAATTCACTCTAATGCTCAACTAAAAAAGAAAGGATTGAAAGAAGGGGATGTAGTTTCTTATCAACCAGATTCTGAATATGCATTCAAGGTAGATGGAGAGACTTTATACAGGATGTTTACTAACAATATAACTCTTAAATTAAATGGATAGTAAAAGTATAAAACTACAAATTATAAGCGCAGGGGAACAAGCTGTAAGTCAACTTATTAAAGTTGCAAAGGAAGATATAATTAAATATGACAAAGATGATGAGTTGGCGGCAGACAGATTAAAGAACGCTGCAGCAACCAAAAAACTAGCTATATTTGATGCTTTTGAAATTTTACAAAGAATTGAAGAAGAAAAAGATTTATTGAATGGAGTAGACAAAACAACAACTAACACCCCTAAAGGATTTGCAGAATCAAGATCAAAATAAATTATATCGATTAGCAAACAAACAAGTTCCTAAGTCTGTTATAGCTACAAAGAATAGAGCTAAAAGCTGGCAGTATGGGTATAATGAAAAATACAACATTGTTGTTATATCTAAAAACGGAACTATAGGAGATATATATAATATTAATAACCTACTTATTGCACTTCCCGCAACACCTAAATTAAAATCTGAAAAAAAGAAAAAAGACCAGTACTGGGAGTCTTTTATTGTACCTAAAGAAATAAAAAAACTACAAACCATATTTCACTGGCATCAAACACCACCTCATTTTAAATCTAAATGGGTAGACTTTATAGAGAAAGAATTTGATAAAAGAGAGCAAGGACATTGGTTTTTAAACAACGGAACGCCTACATATGTAACAGGAACACATTATATGTATTTGCAGTGGACAAAAATAGACGTTGGGCATCCAGATTTTAGAGAAGCAAATAGAATTTTTTATTTGTTCTGGGAGGCGTGTAAGGCGGATGTAAGAAGTTTTGGTATGTGTTATTTAAAAATAAGACGTTCAGGTTTTTCATTTATGAGTTCTTGCGAAGGAGTGAATCAAGCAACAATAACGAAAGATGCACGTATCGGTATCCTTTCTAAAACAGGAGCTGATGCAAAAAAAATGTTTACTGATAAAGTTGTTCCTATTTCTAATAATTACCCATTCTTTTTTAAACCTATTCAGGATGGTATGGATAAACCAAAAACTGAATTAGCTTATCGTGTACCTGCTTCTAAGATTACTAAAAAGAATATGTATGTTACTGATGAAAAAGACTTAGAGGGCTTAGATACAACTATAGATTGGAAAAACACTTCAGACAACTCTTATGACGGTGAAAAATTACAATACCTTTTACATGATGAAAGTGGCAAATGGGAAAGACCAGAAAATATATTAAACAACTGGCGTGTTACTAAAACATGTTTACGTTTAGGTAGTAAGATTATAGGTAAATGCATGATGGGTTCTACCTCTAACGCTTTAGATAAAGGAGGTGCAAACTTTAAAAAACTTTACGAAGATTCAGACTGTTTAAAAAGAAATCAAAATGGTCAGACTAAATCTGGATTATATAATTTATTTATACCGATGGAATGGAATTTCGAAGGGTATATAGATAAATATGGAATGCCTGTTTTATATACACCTACAGAACCAATCGAAGGTATTGATGGAGAAATGATAAAAATAGGAGCAATAGATTATTGGAAGAACGAAGTAGAGTCTTTATCTCAAGACGCAGATGCTTTAAATGAATTTTACAGACAGTTTCCTCGAACTGAATCTCATGCTTTTAGAGATGAAAGCAAACAATCTTTGTTTAATTTAACAAAAATTTATCAGCAAATTGATTATAACGACTCTTTAATAAAAGAGCATTTTATTACTCAAGGATCATTTCATTGGCGTGATGGGGTTAAAGATTCTACGGTTGTGTGGAGTCCGAACAGAAATGGAAGATTTTTTGTAACTTGGCTACCAAGAAAAGATTTACAGAATAGAGTAGTAAATAGAAATGGAAGAAAGTATCCTGGCAATGAACATTTAGGATCTTTCGGATGTGACTCTTACGATATTTCTGGGGTGGTTGTAGGGAAAGGTTCTAACGGATCTTTACATGGTATGACTAAATTTAGTATGGAAGAAACACCTAACAATCATTTCTTTTTAGAATATATAGCTAGACCACAAACTGCGGAGATATTTTTTGAAGAAGTTTTAATGGCCTGCGTGTTTTATGGTATGCCAATATTAGCTGAAAATAACAAACCTCGTTTGTTGTATCATTTTAAAAATCGTGGCTATAGAGGATTTTGTATGAATAGAGTAGATAAAAAATTAAGTAAATTGTCAAAAACTGAACGTGAACTAGGAGGTATTCCTAATTCATCGGAAGACGTAAAACAATCACATGCTTCAGCCATTGAGTCATATATAGAAAAACATATAGGGCTTGATTTAACTGGAGAATATAGAGACAAAGAAGAAATGGGGGAGTTATATTTTCAAAGAACTTTAGAGGACTGGGCTAAATTCGATATAAGTAATCGAACTAAATTTGACGCATCAATTAGCTCTGGATTAGCTATAATGGCTAATCAGAAGCACTTATATACACCGACTAAAGAAAAATCAAAAATAAGCGTTAACTTTGCACGATACAACAACTCAAGCTCTTACAGTCAATTAATAAAGTAAATGAAAGAAGTAAAAATAAATATTAAGTCTGCTGTATTTCCAGATCAATTCGCATCCGATGCACAGAAAAAAACAGAAGAATTTGGATTACAGGTAGGGCAAGCTATACAATACGAGTGGTTTAGAAAAGACGGTGGGAGCTGTAGGTTTTATGACCAATGGACTGCTTTTAATAGATTAAGATTATACTCTAGAGGAGAGCAATCTATAGCAAAATACAAAAACGAATTAGCTGTAGATGGAGACTTAAGTTATTTAAATTTAGACTGGACTCCTATTTCTGTAATTCCTAAGTTTGTAGACATTGTTGTGAACGGAATGTCTGACAGGTTGTTTAAAGTAAAAGCGTATGCTCAAGACGCTATGTCTGCAGAAAAAAGAAACAAGTTTCAAAACATGATTGAAGGACAAATGATTGCTCGTCCTTTACTAAGTCAAATAACACAAGATTTTGGCGTGGATGTGTTTAGCGTACCTGAAGAAACATTACCTGCTGATGATCAAGAGCTGGAGCTTTACATGAATTTGAAATACAAACCAGCTATTGAAATTGCTGAAGAAGAAGCAATAAATACTTTATTGGCTGAAAATCATTACGAGGATTTGAGAAAAAGAGTTGACTTAGACTTAATGGTGTTAGGTATAGGTATGACTAAACATCAGTTTTTATTAGGACAAGGGGTAACTCTAGATTATGTAGATCCAGCCAATGTAGTGTATAGTTACACAGAAGATCCTTATTTTAAAGATTGTTTTTATTGGGGGGAAATTAAAACTATTCCAATAACAGAGTTGGTAAAAATTGACCCAGATATCACCAACGAAGAAATGCAGGAAATTTCAAAATACAGCCAGTCGTGGTATGATTATTTTAATGTAGCGCAGATGTATGAAAACAGTATGTTTGCAAAAGACACCTGTACTTTATTATATTTTAATTATAAAACCACAAACACTTTTGTATATAAAAAGAAAGAAATAAGTGAAGGGGTATATAAGACGGTAGAAAAAGACGATCAATTTAATCCACCTGAAGATATGATGTCTGAAGGAAAATTTGAAAAAGTAGAAAAGAAAATTGACGTATGGTATGAGGGTATTATGGTTATGGGAACTAACATAATATTAAAATGGGAAATGATGGAGAATATGGTTAGGCCAAATTCTGCAAATCAATACGCATTACCTAATTATGTTGCTTGCGCTCCTAGAATGTATAAAGGAAATATAGAATCATTGGTAAGAAGAATGATTCCTTTTGCGGACTTGATACAAATGACTCATTTAAAAATTCAACAAGTAGTAGCAAGAGTTGTGCCAGATGGTGTGTTTATAGATGCAGATGGTCTTAATGAGGTTGACCTAGGAACAGGAAACGCTTATAATCCTGAAGACGCTTTAAGATTGTATTTTCAAACTGGTAGTGTTGTAGGAAGAAGTTACACGCAGGATGGTGAGTTTAATAACGCTAGAATTCCTATTTCTCAATTAACATCAAATAGCGGTCAAAGTAAAATGCAAATGTTAATAGGAAACTATAATCATTATTTAGACATGATTAGACAAGTGACTGGATTAAACGAAGCAAGAGATGGTTCTACTCCAGATCCTAATTCATTAGTTGGTGTTCAAAAATTAGCTGCACTAAATTCAAACACTGCCACTAGACATATATTACAGTCTAGCTTATATATTACTAAAACATTAGCCGAAGCTTTAGCTATTAGAACTGCAGATATTTTAGAGTATTCTGATTTTAAAGATGAGTTTGCTATGCAAATAGGAAAATACAATGTTGCAATTATAGAAGAAATTAAAAATTTATATCTACACGATTTTGGAATATTTATAGAGATGTCTCCAGATGAAGAAGAAAAAGCATTATTAGAACAAAATATACAAATGGCGTTATCTCAAAAAGATATTAGTCTAGAAGACGCTATTGATATAAGAGAAATACATAATCTAAAAATGGCTAATCAATTGCTTAAAGTTAAAAGAAAAGCTAAACAAGAGGCTGAGCAACAACAACAAATGCAGCAACAACAAATGCAGGCTCAAATGCAAATGCAGCAACAACAGGCCGCAGCCCAGGCAGAAATGCAAAGAACTCAAATGGAGTTGGAAGGTAAAATGCAATTAAAGCAAGCTGAGGTTAGTATGGAAATAGAAAAACAGAAAAATGAAGCTACATTAAAATCTCAATTAATGGCGGAAGAGTTTCAGTATAACATGCAAATTAGAGGAATGGAGCAATCACAAATAGATGCTCGTGAACAAAACAGAGAAAAAGCAAAAGATAAAAGGATTAATCAACAATCTACGAATCAATCAAAAATGATTGAACAAAGAAAAAGAAACACTCCTTCTATAAATTTTGAGTCTAACGAGGACAGTTTAGATGGATTTGATTTAGCTGAATTCGACCCACGATAGCTTAAATTTATATTAAATTAAGTATTAACTTTGTAAAAAATTAAATAAAATGGAATTAAAAGTAAAAGAAGTAAAATTCGAAGAAGAGAAATCTACTCAAGAAATTGAGGCAAAACTATTAGATGATCACGCAAAAAAGCAAGACGCTCAAGAAGTTACAGATGAGCCGAAAGCTGAAGAAAAAGAAAATGTTTCGACTGTAAAAGAAGAAACAACTGCTCCCGTGTCAGAGCTAAGTGACACAGATGTTCTTTCATATATTAAGAAGAGATATGATAAAGACATAAATTCAGTGGATGAATTGTTTGCTCAACAAAAAGAAAACGAGCCATTACCTGAAGATGTTGCAGCATATTTCAAATATAAAAAGGATACTGGACGTGGTATCGAAGACTTTTATAAATTACAAAAAGACTACGATAACATGGACGGTGACCAACTGTTAGCTGATTATTATGGCGCTACCGAAGAAGGTTTAGACGCTGTAGATATTCAAGATATGATGGAGGATAAATTTAATTTTGATGAAGAGTTAGATGATCCTAAAGATATTAAGAAAGTTAAATTAGCTAAAAAACGAGAACTTGCGAAAGCAAAGAAGTTTTTTAATGAACAGAAAGATAAATATAAAGCTCCTCTTGAGTCAAGTGGGGGTGGGTTATCTGATGAACAAGAAAAAAATCTTAATGCTTATAAAAGTTATATAGAGGAATCTAAATCAGTTGAAGAGGCAAATTCCAAAAGATATGACCATTTCTTACAAAAAACAGAAACTGTTTTTAACGATGAGTTTAAAGGTTTTAAATTCGATATCGGAGAGAAATCAATATCTTTTAAGCCTGGTACAGCACAAGAATTAAAAAGCAAACAATCTGATGTAAACATCTTTTTAGAAAAGTTTATGAAAGACGGTTTGATAGCTGACGCAGAAGGATACCATAGGTCTCTTTCAATAGCGATGAACCCAGACAAATTTGCAAAGTTTTTCTACGAGCAAGGAGTTGCCGCAACCGTAG
>Ga0115012_10000102_pt1 | contig 49159 bp, 49 predicted proteins | sample TroAtlMetagenome_FD_88706 | JGI IMG/M metagenome (GOLD analysis project Ga0115012, IMG submission 88706) | Marine eukaryotic phytoplankton communities from Atlantic Ocean - Tropical Atlantic ANT10 Metagenome | ecosystem: Environmental > Aquatic > Marine > Oceanic | place: Tropical Atlantic... | reverse complement strand
TGGATGAGATCATTTCTTGACGGCAGAGCCCGTCTGGGCGACCTTATAAAGGTATCCGGTCACCGGATGCCACTCGACCTGTTGACCTAAGCAGCCAGAATTTCCCGACATAGGACGTTGTCGGTCGAGTACCAGACGATGGTGTTGTCACTCAGCCCCTGCTCGTCGAGCCAGTCGAGCACGTAGCCGATATCGTGGTCGTGCTGCAGCATACCCGAGCCGTAGAGATCGGCCTCGGAGGTGTATTGCTCCGCCGCATAGCGCCATTCCTCGTCGAGGCGCGTATAAAGGTGCATTCGGCTGGTGTTGAGCCAGACGAAGAAAGGCTCGCCCGCCTCGTTGGCCGACGACATGAAGTCGATCGCCTTGGGGATCACCTCGGCCATGTCGAAATTCTTCATTCGCTCCTGCGTGAGCGGCCCGGTGTCCTCGATGGTCTGCTTGCCGACCACGCCGAAGCGCGGCATCTCGGTGGTGTCCTCGGTCTCTGTGGCGAAGGTATGCAGCACGCCCCGGGTGCCGAACCGCTCCTCATAGGCCTCCAGAGACCCCGAGAACTTCTCGCCGAAGTTCTGATAATCGCGCTGCTCGGCCTCTTCCTGCGTGTTCAGGTGGTAGAGGTTGCCGAAGAACTCGTCGAAGCCGTGCACCGTGGGCAGGTGCTCGTTGCGGTCGCCGAGGTGGTTCTTGCCGAACTGGCCGGTCCGGTAGCCGACCTGCTTGAGTTCTTCGGCCAGGGTCGGCGATCCGTCCTGCAGCCCGAGCGCCGAGCCGGGCTGGCCGACCGTCGTCTTGCCCGAGCGGATCGGGTACTGCCCGGTGATGAATGCGGCCCGGCCGGCGGTGCAGCTGGGCTGGGCGTAATGGTCGGTGAAGCGGATGCCCTCATTGGCGATCCGGTCGATATTCGGGGTCGTGTAGCCCATCGTGCCCATGCCGTAGGAGGACAGGTTCGTCCAACCGATATCATCCCCCCAGATTACCAGAATATTCGGCTGAGTCTCCTGCGCGAAAACCGCTGAACAGGACAGCGACAATGCGACCGGCAAAGACAGCAGCATCCTTTTCGAAACCATGTGAAACACTCCTTTATCGTATTGAATTCATTGGCGCGAAATTGGCCGCGCGAAACACACTGCGGTTGCAAAAAGCCTAGCACCGCGCAACAGTCTGGATTGTACCCTTCGGGACAAAGTTGGGAATATTTCAGATGTCATTCGAAGCCCTTCGGAAAACCGGCTGGCTGTCCTCCCAGCCGGTCTCCTTCCAAAACGAGGTCCGGCGTCACGGTCGCCTGCGGCGGCACGCGCGCGGCGCCACGATCGTGTCGATCGGGGATCCGCCGGGCGGCCTCTCCGGGCTGGCAGAGGGCGCGCTGGCGGTGTTCATCGCGCCGGGCGACACGGGCCCGCATTTCGCTCATCTCGCGTCGCCGGGATGCTGGTTCGGCGAAGGCGGCTTCTTTGCCGGCGGCCCCCGACGCCTGACGCTCGAGGCCACCGCCGACAGCACCGTCCTTCACCTGCCGCTCGACGCGATGGAGCGGCTCGCCGCAGCCGATCCCGAGAACATGCGACGCTTCGGCTGCATCGCGCTGCACAACATCGACCTCTGCCTGCAGGCCATCGACACGCTGCTGATCGCGGATCCCAAGCGGCGGATCGCCGCCACCCTCCTGCGCTGCCTTGCCGAGAGCGATGCACCACGCATCACGATGTCGCAGACCGCGCTCGGTCGCAGCGCCAACGCCTCGCGAAAAGTGGTGAACCGCACGCTGGGAGAGCTGGCCGAGAGGGGAATGGTGGAGCCCGGCTATGCTGAGATCGCGGTGCGGGATGTTGCCGCGCTCAGCGCCTTCGCGGTGGGAAGAAAGCCCGGCTGACCGCGGCCGCAGGCAATCGCCGTGGACAGGTGCAAGGCGCGCGGATACAGTTTTGGCAAGAAAGTGACGGACATCGCTCGCCTCGAACAGTGCAAGCGGGTCGACCCGGCGACTGCGTCGCAGACCTGCCCGTCACGCAAGGTCACGGGGCCGCGACCCGAGAAAACGGCGATGCGCGTCCCCATCTCTGTAACGACCGGAAGAGTGGGAGAGTTCAGATGTCACCAACCCAAACCTTGCGCCGCGGCCTCGCGGCCACCTTCATCGCGGCCTGCGCCGCCGCGCCGGCATTTGCCGAGCCGGCCGACCTCAACGTCGTGGTGCGGCTTGCCGATGGCGCGACCCTGCCGCCCGAAGCGATGATGCAGGTCGAACTGCTCGACGTTTCGCGCGCCGATGCCGCATCGACGACGCTGGCCGCGCGCAGCTACCGGATCGACAGCCTGCCCGCCGAGATCCGCCTGCCCTACGAGACCGACGATGTGGATGCGCGCATGAGCTACGCGGTCGCGGCCACCGTCGCGATGGACGGCACGACGGTGCTGCGCACCACCACCTCGTTCCCTGCACTGACCCGCAACGCCCCTGAGCGCCCCGAGATCGTCCTGGAGCAGATCGCTCCCATCGCAATGGAGGCTGACATGCCGGGCATCGCAGGCATTCCGTGGCAGGTCTCCGAGATCGGCGGCCGCCTTCTGGTGGTCGAGGATGCGCCGACCCTCGCCTTCGATGCAGAGGGCAATTTTGCCATGTATGGCGGCTGCAATCGCTTCACCGGCACCGCCGAGATCGGCGCAGGCACGATCTCTTTCCCCGAGGCATTCGCTGGCACCCGCCGCATGTGCCCCGAGCCGCGCATGAAGCTCGAGCAGGACATGGTCGACGCCGTCGGCGCCGCCACCGGCTACGTGCGCAACGGCAGCCTGCTGAGCCTGACGAATGAGGCCGGCGTGACGGTGCTGCGGCTGAACGAACGGCCCGAGTGATGAGACCGGGCGCGGCGGGCGATGGTGCCGGCCGCGCCCTGTCCTAGTGGTCCGCGAGCCAGAAGCTGTCGGGGTGGGATTCGCAAAAGGCGCCGAACTCCGCGAGGACGGCGCCGTATGTCACGCCCTTGGCGGCAGCATAGCCGCGCATGTACGCGAAGATGAACTGCATCGCGATGACGTCATGTTCCGTCATGTCGGCGGCCTTGGCCGGATCGACGAGGAACAGCCCCCGTGCCTCGGCGCAGGTCGCCTTGGTCATCGCCCACTCTTCGGCCTGATCGACGACCTGAAGCGTCTCGACCCCGGCGCTGGCAAAGCCGGGAACCGCCAGCAGCACCGCTAGCAACACTCTCTTCACTTGCCCCGAACTCCTCTGAAGCATCCCGGCGCGACGGTGCGCCCGCACGAGCGTATGCCGGAACCCGCCCGCCGGAAAAGTGAGAAGACGCCCCGCAGCCTGTGCGGGACGTCCAGTGACTGGATCAGGCGGCGTCCGCCTCGGGGTGCTTGCGCACGTAGAACCCGTAGGACAGCATCGTCATGCCGCTCGAGATCAGCTCGATGGCGAGCAGGATGCCCAGAAGCGAGACCGATGCGGCAAGGAAATTGCCGAACACCATCACCGCCAGCGCCACCGAGATCACGCCCGACAGCAGCGACAGCCAGAAGAAGCCCGAGCCGCGCAGGCTGAAGGCGAAGACGATCTTCAGCACGCCGTTCACGAGGAACATGATCGCCGCCATCACGGTCAGCGTGACGATGCCCGCGAGCGGGTGGTACAGCAGGCTGAAGCCCAGCACGACATAGGCCACGCCGAGCAAGAGCCCGAAGAGGCGCGCGCCCCATCCGCCGGCCTTGAACGCTGCGAAGAACTGCAGCACCCCGCCGAAGATGAAGATCCACGCCGCCATCTGTTCGGCTGCGACGGTCGCCACGAACGGGTTCATCAGCGCGAAAAAGCCGCCAATGATGAGCAACACACCAAATATGATCCAAAGGACTGAATTCTTCATCGTATTTCCTCCTGACTGGGGCATTGCCCCATCTTCAATACCCTGACTATTCAATGAAATCCGTGCGCTTCCTATCGAAAAGCGACTCGGCGATCGAATAGCTGCCTTGCGGGGCGCCATCGTCACAGTGTGCCTGCGCCCGGCCGGATTGGTAGCGACGCGCAATGACAGGATTGCGACCGAGGAAATACGAAAGGCCATCGCCCGGAATTGCGCCACGAAAGATCGGAGCGGCGCGGCGAGTGCCTTCTTCGCCGCCGATAAAAGAGATATTCGAAATGTTCCTTAAAAAGGCAAAAGTGCCGCGGCGACGACACCCCGAAAGCGTTGACCCTTTCCGTTCCCGGTTCTAGCCTATTGAAAACAGGTCAATTGCCGGGGTGTATCATGCGTTTCCTGAGGTTTCTTCTTGTCCTCGTGATCGTCCTCGCGATCGCCATCGTCGTGCTCCGGCTGCTCAACCCGCTGCCCGATCTCGAAGGCCGCAGCAACAGCACTCATATTCCCGTCTCCGCCGAGACCACGCTCGGCAGCGCGTTGATGACCGCGACCGAAGCGCAGCCCGGGAAGAGCGGCATCTGGCCGCTGGCGGACGGGCGCGAGGCCTATGCCGCCCGCATCCTGCTTGCCCGCAACGCCGAGCAGAGCATCGATATGCAGTATTACATCTGGCAGACCGACACGACGGGCTGGATCCTGCTCGACGAGATGCGCAAGGCGGCGGAACGCGGCGTCCGGGTGCGGCTGCTGCTCGATGACAACGGCGTTCCCGGGCTCGATGCCGAGCTCGCGGCGCTCAACGCGATGCCCAATGTCGAGGTGCGGCTGTTCAACCCGTTCACCCTGCGCGACCCGAAGCTGTTGTCCTACGTGTTCGACTTTCCGCGCCTGAACCGGCGGATGCACAACAAGGCGATGATCGTCGACGGGGCCGCCACGGTGCTCGGGGGCCGCAACATCGGCGACATCTATTTCGACTACGGCACCGGCGTGCACTACTTCGACGCCGACGTGCTGGCCGCCGGCCCGGTCGTCGGAGAGGTCTCTGAGAATTTCGATGCCTACTGGGCCAGCAGGTCGGCCTATCCCGCCGAGTTGATCCTGCCCGATGCGCCCGATGGGCTCGACAGCCTCATGGCCCACGCCGAGAGCGCCCGCAGTGGCGCCGAAGCCGCGCAATACGACGACGCCATCACCGACACGCCACTGGTGCAGGAAATCGAGGCCGGCACGCTCGCGCTGGAATGGGGCGAGGTCGACTTCTTCAGCGACGATCCGGCAAAAGGGCTCGGCGAGGCGACCGAGGATCAGTTGCTGCTGACCCGCATCCTCGAGATCGCCGACCCGCAAAGCTCCTTCGACCTTGTCTCGGCCTATTTCATCCCCGGCGACAGCGGCACCGAGGTGCTCACCGGCTTTGCCGAGGCCGGGGTCGAGACCCGGGTGCTGACCAACGCGCTTGCCGCCACCGACGTGGCGCCGGTGCACAGCGCCTACATGACCTATCGCGATGAGCTGCTCGACGGTGGCGTCACCATTCTCGAATTGCGCCCCGCCGCCGAGCGCAAGCGGGAGCTCCACCTGTCGCAGATGATCGCGGGCTCGGCCTCGAGCCTGCACGCCAAGACCTTCACCGTCGACGGCGAACGGATCTTCGTGGGCTCGTTCAACTTCGATCCGCGCTCGGCCCGCCTCAACACCGAGATGGGCCTGCTGATCCCGAGCCCGGAGATGGCCGCCGGACTGGCCGCAGCGCTGGACGACCCGGCGCGATATTACCACGTGGAGCGCGGCGAGAGCGGCGATCTGGTTTGGATCGAAACCGCCGAGGACGGTGACCGCACGGTGCTGACCCAAGAGCCCGAGACCGGCTGGTTCAAGATGCTGGTGGTGCGCTTCATCAGCTGGTTGCCCGTGGAATGGATGCTCTGACCCGGCCCGGACCGACGCGGCTGCACGGGCGCCCTGCCCCGTGCAGCATCCACGGCCGAGCCCACACGGAGAAGGGAGATCCGCGATGACGACCTGTCCCAGCGGCGTGCGGTTCCTCGTGCTTGCCGCCGCGCTATCCGCAGCTCTCTGGCCATCGCCCGCGGTTCGGGCCGAGACGGTCGCGGCAGAGGCAGCGGCCCCGCGCGGCGTGCCCTACCTCACGATCCGCAACCGCACCGGGCTCGGCGATCCGCGCAAGTTCTACGGCGACGAGCGCAGCGACCTGAAGGCGGGGTGGTGCGACATCGGCGAACGCCGTCTGCCGATGCTGTCATCGGTGGCAGAGGCCGCGCCCTTCTACATCCCCGAAGAGATCCTGCGCGTCGACGGCATCCGCGAAAGCGCACCCGCGGTCCTGCTCGACGCCTTCGAGACCGGCGTTGAGGATGCCGCGCCAGTGCTCTTCACCCATGGCTTCTACATCGATTTCGAAAAAGGCTGCCGCCGCGCCACCGCGCTGCAGGAGAATGCCGGACTCATGGGCCAGTTCCTGTGGTTCAGCTGGCCCTCGAACGGCGACGCGCTGAACTACACCCATGACGAGGCAGATCTCTACTGGAGCGTGCCCAACCTCGCGGACACGATCAGCGAACTCGAGGGCCGCTTCGGGCCGGGCCGGGTCAACGTGGCGGGCCACAGCCTCGGCGCGCGGGGCGTGGCGCTGGCGCTGGCGGAACTGGCGAGCCGGAACAGCGGCGAGCAGCTTGGAGAGGTCGTGCTGCTGGCCCCGGACATGGATTTCGGCATCTTCGAGCGCCTGCTGCCGCGGATCCGGCCACTGGCGACCAGCATCACGGTCTACGTCACCGAGCGCGACTGGCCGCTGGCGCTCTCGGCGCAGCTTCACGGCTATCCCCGCCTCGGCGAGGCCGGCAACCCGGTCGAGGCGCTGGACGGCGTCGAGGTCATCGATCTCAGCGACCTGCAGGTGCGCAGCTCGTCGGGGCATCTCTACCATATCTACAACCCCGAGGTGGGCGACGATCTCGCGCAGCTTTTCAAGGACGGGCTGCACGCCGCCGAGAGGCGGAACCTCGTGCAGGACGGCCCGAACCTCTGGCGCCTGCAACCGGCGCAGTAGCGCACGCGCGCGGGCGCGGCGCAGCCGCGACCGAATACTGGCGCCGATGTCGCAAAGCTTGTGGCTTTCCGGAAGGTTCGGTGTAGCATCGTTCTCCGGGACTTCTTGTTCAGCCGGATGGAACCATGGACGCCACCACCGCCGCGTCGCTCTACACGCAGATAGAGCTGCCGCTCCTGTCACTCACCAGCACCGCCGTCATCCTGCTGATCTGCCTGCCAGCGATGGCCGTGATCGGCTTCTGGGGCGGGCGCGCGCGCCGCAGGATGTTGCTTCGGGCCGGTGAGGAGATCGACCTGGTCGTTGGCGAGACGACCCTTGCCGCGATCCTTGCCCTGCTCGGCCTGCTGCTGGCCTTCAGCTTCGGCGACGCGCTGAGCCTTGCGCAGGCGCGAAAGGCCGCCACTGTGAACGAGGCGGCTGCGCTCGGCACCGCCTTCCTCCGCGCCGATTACCTGCCCGAAACCGGACGCCTGCCGCTGCAGCAGGCCTTGCTCGACTATACCGAGACCCGGCTTCTGCCGGGCAATGGCGCGCTGGCCTCGCAGGAGGAGGCACAGGCCTTCCTAGACCGCTCGCTCGCCGCGCAGGCCCGGCTCTGGCCTTTGACTCTCGAGGCGACCGCAGACCCGGTGCCGCCCCCGATACAGGCCTTCGTCGCCGGTGCCGTGAACGAAGCCATCGACGCGCATCTCTACCGGTTGCAGATGACGACCAGTCCGATGTCAGAGGTCACCCACCTCGTGCTGCTGGCCTCGGCGATGATGGGGCTGTTCCTGCTCGGCAACCGCGCCGGGCTGCTGGGACGCCGGCTGACATGGCGGATGTTCGTGTTCTCGGGTTTCCTGTTCATCGTGATGTTCACTATCGTCGACACCCAACGCGCGAAAGAGGGCCTGGTGCGCGTCGACGAAATGCCGATGCGCGCCACCGTCTTCGACATGCGTCAGGCGCTCGCGGCAGGGAGCTAGAGCCGCCCGCCGCAAGAGGAGGCCCCGGCACTCTGAGCCCGGCATGGGCCGGATGTCCGCCTCAGGCCACCGCCTCCGACGTCATCGCGGCATCGAGCGACAGGCCTTCGCGGACCGCCCGTTCGAGCAGTGGCGCGGGAGCCCAACGTGGTCCAAGCATCTCGTGATAGTGACGGATGTCCGCCAGCACCTTCGAAAGCCCGACGGCTTCCGCATGGTGCATCGGCCCGCCCCTGAAGCGCGGGAAGCCGTAGCCGTGCACGAAGATCACGTCGATGTCGCTGGCGCGCAGGGCGATGCCCTCCTCAAGGATCCGGCAGCCCGTGTTGACCAGCTGCCACAGGCAGCGGCGGCGAATCTCGTCCTCCGTCAGCGGCGCGCGCGGCGGCTGGCCCTGCGCCCCGGCACAAGCGTCGCGGTGCTGCTCGCCGATGTCGACGCCGAAACCGGCGAGCGCCGCATCGACCTGATCGGGCGTGGCGCCCTCCTCGACGAGCATCTGCACCTCGCGACCGAACGCGCGGACCATGCGGTTGCCCACAAGCCCGTCGCAGACCCCGACGAGCACCGGTTGCTTGTCCAGCCGTGGCGCCAGCGCCATCACCGTGGCGACGACCTCAGGGGCAGTCCTTGCCCCGCGCACGACCTCGAGCAGGCGCACCGCGTCATCGGACTGCAAGAAATGCATCCCGATGACATCGCCGGGCCGACTGGTCGCCTGCGCGATGCTGTCCAGATCGAGGGTCGCGCCATTGTTGACGAGGATCGCCCCCGGCTTGCAGATGCGGTCGAGCGCCGAGAAGATTTCTTGCGTCTGCGTCATGTCCTCCGAGACAGCCGCCACGACCACATCGGCCGAGGCCGCGGCGTGCAGTTCGGTCGACAGCTCCAGCCGCGCCCACTGCGCCGCAAGCGTGGGACCGTCGATCCCACCGCCATCACGCGCCTGATCCCAGAGCTCCGCGATGCGCGCCCGCGCCCGCTCGATCTGAGCCGCGTCCACGTCGATCAGCACCACCGGCAGCCCGGCCCTTGCGAAGCACATGGCGATGCCGGCGCCCGCGCTGTCCGCGCCCACGACCGCCGCGCGGGTGATCTCGCGCGGAGCGGTGTCGCGTGGCAGATCCGGCACCTTGCGCGCCTCGCGCTCGGCAAAGAAGACGTGCCGCTGCGCCCGCGACTGGTCCGAGGCATTGAGCTCGATGAAGGTCTCGCGCTCCCACGCCTGCCCCTGCTCCAGCGGCGTGTCATAGGCCATGCGCACGCCCTCGACCGCCCGCGTCACCGCCAGTGCGCCACGCGCCGCCCCCAGGGCAGTCTCTGCGGCGGCGTCCATCTCGGAAATTTCGCCCGGCACCGCGCGCGCCCCGATGGGCTGGCGTTCGATCCCCGCAGCGGCCATCGCCTCGGCCCGCAGCAGGGCGGCCTCGAGATCCGGGAGCACCTCGGCGCAGAGCCCGAGCGCCGCGGCCTCCTCGGCGCGCACCTCGCGGGCCGTCACGATGATGTCGAGCGCAGCTGGCCCGCCCACCAGACGCGGCAGCTTTTGCGTGCCGCCGGCGCCGGGAATGTTGCCGAGCCGGATCTCGGGGAAGCTGAAGCGCGCGTTCGGCGCCGCGAGCCGGATGTCGCAAGCCAGCGTCAGCTCGAAGCCGCCGCCGAAGCAGACCCCGCCGATCAACGCCAGCGTCGGCTTCGGCGCCGCCTCGATCTGCGCGATCACCTCGGTCAGCAGAGGCGGTTTGCGACCGGTCGCGAACTCGCGGATATCGGCGCCGGCCGAGAAGAATTTCGGCAGCCCCACCAATGCGATGGCCTTGATATCCGGATTGGCGCAAAAGGCCGTATGCGCATCGCTGATCGCCGTGCGCAGCGCATGCCCCAGTGCGTTCACCGGCGCATTGCGAAGGTAGATGACCCCCAGCGCGCCACGGGTTTCGGTGCCGATCTGGCGCGGCACGCTCATATCTCTTTCTGTGCTCAAAGGATTTCCTCCGTCCCGAGGCTCAGCCTCGTCCCCTGCGGCACACTGACCCCGTTCAGGTGCGAAGAGCAAGCTCTGCGCCCTCGGTCCGGCGGCCTCTCGCCGCGGTCCCGTAAAAGATTTTGCGTATCCGGGATGTCCGGGCGCGCGTGTTCCGCGCCCTGAGCTCAGGCCAGGTCCAGGGCCCAGCGCGCGATGGCATCGGCTGTGCTGGAAAGGTGATCGTCGAGCGTCAGCCCGGTCTCGCGCTTGCGCGGCTTGAGATCGTGATCGCCGTCTTCCAGCCAGTGCAGGGCAATGGCCCGCGAAAGGTCGTAGCCCGCCACCTCCTCCCGCGTTCCGAACGGGTCGCGCGTGCCCTGGCAGATCAGCGTGGGCGGGCGCAGCGCAGCGAGATGCTCGGTCCGCAGCGTCTCGGGCTTGCCGGTGGGATGGAACGGGTAGCCGAGGCAGAGCAGCCCCGCGATCCGACCCTCCGCGAACAGCTCATCGGCGATCAGACTGGCGACGCGGCCGCCCATGCTCTTGCCGCCGATGATCAGCCGGCCATCTCCCGGCAGCGCCGCAATCGCGGCGCGGTATTCCTCGGCCAGCAGCGTGACCTTTGGCGGCGGGCGCTTCGAGCCGCCGCTGCGGCGCCCGGCCATGTAGGCGAACTCGAACCTTGCGACCCGGAGACCACGCTCCGCAAGCTTTCCCGCCACCGCAGCCATCCACGGCGTGTCCATCGCCGCCCCGGCGCCATGCGCCAGAAGGATGGTCGCGCGTGCGGCCGGATCGCCGTCGAAAAGAAACTTCATGCCCCCTCCCGGATATGGAAAAGGCGCCCGGTGGGCGCCCTTGTCTGGCCTGCGCAAGCGCGGGCCCGATCGCACCGTTCCGGGCGCTCAGTGCGTCCAGGCGCCCCGGCGATCCACCGCGAAGTTCTCGGCATAGCCACGGGCGCGCACGTTGGGCTTGCGCTTGTTCGGCTCCGAGACTGTAGCCTCAATGCCGTTCTCCTTGGCATAATCGAGCGCCGCTTCCTTGCTGTCGAAGCGCAGCCGCACCTGGCTCTGGGTGTCAGAGGACGATGTCCAGCCCATCAGCGGATCGACCTCGCGCGGCGCGCTGGCGGCGAATTCGAGCACCCAGTGTTTCGTCTTGCCCTGGCCCGACGACATCGCGGTCCGGGCCGGCTGGTAGATCCGTGCACGCATGGAATCCCTCCTGAAGATCACCAGCGTTATCCGGAATTTGGCCGGTCAGGGCAAGGGATCAGCGGCGCCTTGTCGTCAAATCATCGGCATATGGCGGCGAATCTGGTGCAAACAGCGGCCGGTCCGACCGGAAGAGCACAGGGGGAGCGAGGGGTGGGTATCGTGACCTCTGGCGGCCCAGGCCGGCTGCTTGCCTTCAAAAGGTAGATTTTGAAACCCGGATTTTACAACGAAAAAGTGTGTCGCGGCGCGCGCAAATCCGGGCTTTTCGGCGCGCATGGAAGCAAAATCCCGACGGCTCAACCCGTTAGGGCACGCGCCGTCCGACCCCGGCTGTCTGCCCGTTTTGACGGCACCTTGCCCCACCCCCTTGAATCTCGCCCCCGCGGCATCAATTCTTCTCTCCGTCCGCCCGAGGAGCCGCGCCCGATGCCCTATGCCCATTCCGACAAGTCCCAGCCCGTCCTGCACGCCCCTGCCCCGGACGTGCGCGAGCGCGAAAAGCTCGAAGGCGGCAAGCGCTTCGTCATGCATACGGAGTTCAACGCCGCCGGCGACCAGCCGACCGCGATCGCCGAGCTGTCCTCGGGGATCGACGAGGGCGAGCGCAACCAAGTGCTGCTCGGTGCCACCGGCACCGGCAAGACCTTCACAATGGCCAAGGTGATCGAAGAGACACAGCGCCCGGCGATCATCCTCGCCCCCAACAAGACGCTGGCCGCACAACTTTACGGAGAGTTCAAGGGCTTCTTCCCGGACAACTCGGTCGAGTACTTCGTGTCGTATTACGATTACTACCAGCCCGAGGCCTACGTGGCGCGCTCGGACACCTATATCGAGAAGGAATCGCAGATCAACGAGCAGATCGACCGGATGCGCCACTCGGCCACCCGCTCCCTGCTCGAGCGTGACGACGTGATCATCGTGGCCTCGGTGTCTTGCATCTACGGCATCGGCTCGGTCGAGACCTACGGCGCCATGACGCAGGATCTGCACGCCGGCAGCGAATACGAAATGCGCAAGGTGATGGCGGATCTGGTCACGCAGCAGTACCGCCGCAACGATCAGGCCTTCCAGCGCGGCTCGTTCCGGGTGCGCGGCGACAGTCTCGAGATCTGGCCCGCCCACCTCGAGGACCGGGCGTGGCGGCTGTCGTTCTTCGGCGAGGAGCTCGAGGCGATCACCGAGTTCGACCCGCTCACCGGGCAGAAGACCGGCAGCTTCGAGCGCATTCGCGTCTACGCCAACTCGCACTACGTGACGCCGAAGCCCACGATGAATCAGGCCGTCATCCAGATCAAGAAGGAGCTGCGGCAGCGGCTCGACCAGCTGGTCTCGGAGGGCAAGCTGCTGGAGGCCCAGCGCCTTGAGCAGCGGACCAATTTCGATATCGAGATGCTCGAGGCCACCGGCGTGTGCAACGGCATCGAGAACTACTCGCGCTATCTCACCGGCCGTGCGCCGGGCGAGCCGCCCCCCACCCTGTTCGAGTTCATCCCCGACAACGCCATCGTCTTCGCCGACGAGAGCCACGTCTCGGTGCCGCAGATCGGCGGCATGTATCGCGGGGACTACCGGCGCAAGTTCACCCTCGCCGAGCATGGCTTCCGCCTACCGTCCTGCATGGACAACCGCCCCCTCAAGTTCGAGGAATGGGACGCCATGCGCCCGCAGTCGATCTTCGTCTCGGCAACCCCCGCGGCGTGGGAGCTTGAGGAATCCGGCGGCGTCTTCACCGAACAGGTGATCCGCCCCACCGGCCTGCTCGACCCACAGGTCGAGATCCGCCCCGTGGAGATGCAGGTCGACGACCTGCTCGACGAGATCCGCAAGGTGACACAGGACGGCTACCGCACGCTCTGTACCGTGCTGACCAAGCGCATGGCCGAGGATCTGACCGAGTACCTGCACGAGCAGGGCATCAAGGTGCGCTACATGCACTCGGACATCGACACGATCGAGCGCATCGAGATCCTGCGCGACCTGCGCCTCGGGGCGTTCGACGTGCTGATCGGCATCAACCTGCTGCGTGAGGGCCTCGACATCCCCGAATGCGGTCTGGTGGCCATCCTCGATGCCGACAAGGAGGGCTTCCTGCGCTCCGAGACCTCGCTGATCCAGACCATCGGCCGCGCGGCGCGGAATGCCGAGGGCCGGGTGATCATGTATGCCGACCGCATCACCGGCTCGATGGAGCGGGCGCTGGCCGAGACCGACCGACGCCGCCAGAAGCAGATCGCCTATAACGAGGAGCACGGCATCACGCCCGAGACCGTGAAGAAGAACGTCGACGACATTCTCGCCGGGCTCTACCAGGGCGATGTCGACATGAACCGCGTCACCGCGACCGTCGATCCCAAGCGTCAGGGCGCCAATCTCGAGACCGTGCTCAACGGGCTGCGGACCGACATGCGCAAGGCGGCCGAGAACCTCGAGTTCGAGGAGGCGGCCCGTCTGCGGGACGAGATCAAGCGGCTCGAGGCGGTCGACCTCGCGGTGGCAGACGATCCGCTGGCGCGCCAGCAGGCGGTGGACCGCGCCTCGGAAGAGGCAACCAAGGCGGCAGGACGCTCGACCGCGGGCCGCCCGGGCCAGCGCGGCGGCAACGTGAAGCGGCGCAAGCGCTAGGGGGCGGCACTCCATCTCTCGATGACTTCGAAGTCGTCGGCATCTTTCTCGAAACGGTCGGGTTCGTCCGCAAGGGCGACCACCTGCAGGGTTTGCGTGGAGTTCACAGACCAGTAGCGCGGATCTTCGAGGATCTCCGGCGGGAGCCGGTCTTTCAGGAACGTCCGACGCCGGGTCGTCGTGATCCTGGCCTCGAAGGCGTTGCTCCGGCGCGGCGCGCCGCGTTCGAGCAGGTAATGCCGCAATGCTTCGGCTCTTGTCTTCAGCTTCGACATCTCGCGGCGCAGGTAGTGTAATTCGTCGACCGGGTGCATCCTCTCGCCCTCCTGACCGCAGAATGGTCCGGGATTGGTAAACGGGCCATTAAAGCGCGCCCGATACCGGGCCGTGGCAGACAGAAACAAGCCCCCTCCGCCTACGGGCGAAGGGGGCTTTGATGTGCCTTACATCCGGGGAACGCGGGATCAGCTGTCGTCCGACGGCGGGTTCACCTCGACGGTCGGCAGTTCGATCTGGGCTTCCTCGGTGTCGACATCGACGTCGACATCCGGAACTTCCACGGTCTCGGTGGTGGTGCCGGTCTCGATCGAGCCGACCTCGGCGTCGACCTCGGGCAACTCACCGCCCTCGACCGAGACGTCCACATCGGGCAGCGCGCCCTCGTCGGTCACGTCGAAATCGATCATGTAGGAGCCGATGGCGATCACGGCGACGGCAACGGCGGCAACGGCGATAACGGGTCCGGTTTTCATATCGGATATCCTTCTGTCTGGTCTCTGTTCCGCGGGGCGCTCACGTCCCCGTTATTGACCAGACAACCCACCGTGACAGCGTTTGGTTCCGCCGCCTGACGGCACGAACCGGCGGATTGGCGCCGGGTCACGCGCGCGACATGAAGCCACTCAGCCGCAGTAGAGGCGCAGGATGATGCCGTCGTCGTCGGTCTCGATGTTGAGGCGATCCTCGAGGAAATCCATCGTCGCCGGCTGGCCCTCCTTGAGCACCCGCACGACCTTGTCCGCGGGCAGGGTCACGGCGGCCACGTTCGTGCCGACCAGGCTGCTGTACCCGGACATGCCGCAGGTGTCCGCAGGATCGCCTGTGGCCGGGGTCTCTTCTGCCATGCAGGCCGAAAGCGGCAGCGCTGCCAGCGCCATGAGGGCGATGTATTTCATCGTCATTTCTCCTTCTGCGAGGGCCGCGCCCCCTATTGAGCATCCTGCCTCCGGGCTGCCGAGTACGCGGCCTGGCGCACGGGCTCCGGTTGATCTCGGACCGCCGGTTCCGCTCTGACCGATGAACGAGCGGTTCGGCCCCTCGGCTCATGACTATCCCGGCGCGCGTCGCCGCGTCGAGGATGAAACGCAGACAGTTGGCGCTTCCGTCGCGGCCCTGCCCAATGGCGCGCAGGCCATGACGCGGCATGGCGGGGGCCAATGACCCGATGCCGGCGCGCGACAGCTTTCGGCGTGGCGGGCGGCGATCGTGGCCAGTTTGATAGTCACCTGTTTGATATGAGACAATCGACGCGCTCGCCTTCCGGTATATGGTGGTGCCATGAGACTCACTGCTGCCATTCCGCTGATCGGGCTTCTTGCCCTCTCCGCCTGCGCCACCCCGCGCGAAGCCTGCATCCGCGACGCCGCCGCGCCGTGGCGCTCTGCCGTGTCCGAACGCAGCAGGATCGCGCAGGATCTTGCCCGGGGCTACACCTACAAGACCGAGTTTCGGCAGGTCGAACGACAGAGATGGTGCCGCAGCGGCGGCGGGATCTATCCCTGCTGGACCACCGACACACAGCCGGTGACACGCCGCATCCCGGTCGATGCCGAGGCGCTGCAGGCGCGCGATGCCGAACTTGCCAAGGCCATCCCCGCCCTGCGCAAGGCCGCCGAGACCGACGTGGCACAATGTCAGGCCACCTATCCCGAAGAGGCCACCCCACCGGGCTGACCTCGGCGCCATACCGGGGATCGCGGGGCCCAGGCTCAACCGGGAGCGTGCGTCGTTCACGCTGACAATATCAGGGCCGGCCCTCCAGGCGCCACCAAACCCGCATGTGGAGCCCCCCACATCGCCCTGCCCTGCGTATCAGGGGCGGTGTCCGTGATCGGGCTGGCCAACGCGACGCGGCCATCCATCGGGGCTCGCGCGAGTGGCTGTTTTGCAGAGAACGCCGCTGTCGGACTTGGCGGATGCCGTCACATACACTACCGGTTGTCCAAGAATAGATTACTCGCCAATCCCTTGGAGCCTCAGCATGACCTCGATGACACGATTGATTGGCCTCGGCGGTATGATTGTCATCGCATCGTGCGGCCAGTTGCTCGCGGCCGACGGCCTCGCTGGCATGGAGAAACGTTCGGTCGTGTCTGATGAACGCGAGACCGATCTGGATGTGACGATCTGGTATCCTGCCGCCGAGGGCGGCGAGACCGTGACGCTGGGTGAGAACATTTTCTTCGAGGGAACCGAGGCCAGACAGGGGGCGCCGATACGCGACGGCACATTCCCCATCGTCCTGTTGTCCCACGGAGCGGGCCTGGCGGGCCGGGCCGAGGCGATGAGCTGGATCGCGGCGCCACTGGCCGAGGACGGCTTTATCGTCGTCGCCCCGACGCATCCCGGAAACACCGGCAGGGATCGGTCGGCAGAAGAGACCATGAAGCTCTGGCTCCGGCCATCCGACCTTTCGCAAGCGCTTGACGCGATCGGGAAGGACCCAACCTTCCATCCGCATGTTGCAAGCGATCGGATCGGGGTTCTGGGCCTGTCGATGGGTGGCAACAGCGCCCTGTCCACGGTCGGGGCTAGGCTCGATCCCGAGCTTTTTGCCGGCTATTGCGACACCGGCGAAAGCAATCCCTCCCTGTGCAGCTGGGTTCAGCAGAGCGGGGTCGATCTCCACGCGATGGACAAGTCGCTCGTCGGGCGCGACAACAGCGACCCCCGGGTGCGTTTCGCCATGGCCATCGACCCCGCGCCGGCTGATATCTTCGCCCTGTCATCGCTTGCCGACATCTCGGTCCCTGTGTCCATCGTGAACCTCGGCCCCCCTTCCGAGATCCCGGAGACCCTTCGGGCATCGGGTATCGCGAAGGCAATGCCTCTCGCGGACTACCACGTGGTCGAAGACGCCAGCCATGCGTCGATGTTTGCGGAATGCAAACCGAACGCTGCCGAGATTGCGCTGGAGGAAGGCATCGAGGACCCGATCTGCACCGATGGCGAGGGCGCTTCTCGAGCGGCAATCCATCGACAGCTGATCGACATGACCATTGCAGCGTTTCGCAAGTCATTGGGCGGCGAGGGCTGATCCTCATTGAACTTGGCGCGACCTGATGGACAAGCGGTGCAGTCGGTGATGCGCCGTGATCGGCCTGTCCACCCGGTGTCCGTAGAGGGCTCGAGACAGCCGATCACCGCGCGCAGCCCAAACGGCAGCTTCGGATGACGCCGCAGCCCCGAGAGACGGCCCCAAAGGTCCATGCGCGCGAGCCAGCCCTCTGCTCCAGTCCAAGGATGCCCCCGCACCGGCGGCGCTTACCGCCCGCAAATGCCTGTCATATGAGCTTTACGAAAACAGGGTAGCCAAGAGCCCGACACCGCATATTGCGAGGCTTGCCAGAGGGCAAACGCGAGATATAGTGGTTTAAGACTGGGGCGGGCTGTCCCGCTCTGGTGCTTCGAACGGGCAGTCAGGGCAGGGAACGAGTCACTCCATGGACGGCAATTTCAGAACGCATTTCGTCAGGGAACCATCGGCGCTGAAGCAGCATCCGGCACTGGTGCTCAACGCGGATTACAGACCCCTCTCCTATTATCCGCTGTCGCTCTGGCCCTGGCAGGAAGCGGTGAAGGCGGCGTTCCTCGACAGGGTCGACATCATCGCCGAATACGACGAGGAGGTCCGAAGCCCCTCGATGACGCTCAGGATCCCGAGCGTCGTGGTGCTGAAAGATTACGTAAAACCGAGAAAGCGCGTGGCCTTCACGCGCTTTAATCTTTTTCTGAGGGACGAATTCTGCTGCCAGTATTGCGGCTCGAAGGGTGAACTGACCTTCGACCACGTGGTGCCACGCGCCGCCGGGGGCGTCACCAGCTGGGAGAACGTGGTCGCCGCCTGCGCGCCCTGCAACCTCCGCAAGGGCTCGAAATCGCTGCGCAAGGCCAACATGTCGCTGCGCAAGATCCCGCGCCAGCCCGGGGCCTCCGAGCTGATGAATGTGGGCCGCAAGTTCCCGCCCAATCACCTGCATGACAGCTGGATCGACTTTCTCTACTGGGACGCCGAGCTCGAGGCCTGAGCGCCCCGCAAACCTCTGCCGCTTGCCTCGCGGCGCGGCCCGTCCTAAGCCCCGCGCGGGCGCCGCCGGGCGTCGGAAAGGGGTGCCATGCTGCTCTATCGCCTGATCGTCTCGATCTTTGCCACGTTCGTGCTGGCGCGTCTCGTGCTGCGGCGCGACTGGACCGCCCTGCGCCAGCGGCTGGCCCGAAGCCCAGCCCTTCCCGGCCCGCATCTCTGGCTGCACGCCGCCTCGAACGGTGAACTGGCCTCTGCCAAGCCGCTTATCGTCGCGCTGCAGGAGGTCCGGCCCGACCTGCCGCTGCTCGTGACCTGCAATTCCGAGGGCGGCGTGGCGCTGGCCGAAAGCTGGGGCCTGCCCGCGCGGCTGGCGCCGCTGGATCTTGGATGGGTGGCCCGGCGGATGCATCGCGACTGGGACATGCGGGCGCATGTCACGCTGGAATCCGAGCTCTGGCCCAATCGCATCCACACCTGCCCCGGCCCGGTCTTCGTGATCGGCGGGCGGCTGAGCGAGGGCACCGCCAAGGGCTGGCGCCTGTTCGGCGGGCTGCTGCCGGGTGTGCTGCGCCGGCTGAGCTATGTCTCGGCGCAGGATGCCGGCTCGCTGGAGCGCTACCTCGCCACCGGACTGCCGCGCGCCGCCGCCGGGCCGGTGCTGAACCTAAAGGAGTTCTATGCCCCCGATCCACGCCGAGATGCCGCGCTGACCGCCGGTTTCGATCGGACACACACGTGGCTTGCCGCCTCGACCCACGAGGGCGAGGAAGAGATCGTGCTGGCGGCGCACAAGCTGGCGCAGGCGCGTGAGCCCGAGCTGCGGCTGATCCTCGCGCCGCGTCACCCCAAGCGCGGCGATGCGGTCGAGCGGCTGATCCGCGAGGCCGGGCTGAGCTGCGCGCGCCGCAGCAAGGGAGAGGCGCCGGAGGGTTGCGAGGTCTACCTTGCCGACACGCTGGGCGAGATGGGGCTGCTCTACCCGCTTGCGGGACGGCTGTTCATCGGCGGCACGCTGACGGATCGCGGCGGGCACACGCCGTTCGAACCCGCAGCCTATGCCACCGCCCTGCTGCACGGGCCCGACGTGGCCAACCACGCCGCGCCGTTTGCCCGGCTGGCTGCCGCCCACGCCGCCATCGAGGTGACCGATGCAACGGCGCTGGCCGAGGCCCTCACCCGGCTCGCCGCGTCCGAGCGGCAGGACGCACTTGGGCGAGCTGCTCAGGAAACCCTCCAGCCGGCGACCGACATGGCGCAACTCGTCGCTGCGATCACGCAACGGCTGGACCCGCCCGAGTAGCGGATGCATGGTCGCTGAGACTCAGAAGAAGCGACATCATGCCCAACGCCTCGGTCCGCAAGGTCCTGAAGACCCCCCGCATCAAGAAGATCCGCCGCCTGCAATATGCGGCGCTGTGCTACCGGCTGAACGGCGGCAAGGTGCAGATCCTGATGATCACCAGCCATAGCGGGCATCGCTGGACGATCCCAAAGGGCTGGCCGATGAGCGGCCGCAAGCCAGAGGAGACCGCCGCCCGCGAGGCCTGGGAAGAGGCCGGCGTCAAGGGCAAGGCCACCGACAACTGCATCGGCGGCTTTGCCTATCGCAAGCGCTCGAACCCGCAGCCGCATTTCGCGCTGGTCTTTCCGGTCAAGGTGCGCAAGCTCGAAAAGCGCTTTCCCGAGCGCGGCGAGCGCAAGCGCCGCTGGGTGAGCCGCAGAAAAGCCGCCTCGATGGTCAAGGAAAAGGAGCTCGCAAAGCTTCTGGAGCGCTTCGACCCCGCCGCGCTTGGACGGTAGTTCGGCTTGATATTCCTGCCCGAACGACTAGGTATTACAGTGTAATCCCGGAAAAATAAGATGATCCAGTATTCTCTCAGATGCGCGCAGGACCATCGCTTCGACAGCTGGTTCCAGTCCGCGAGTGCCTTCGACAAGCTGCACGCCGCCGGCATGGTGAGCTGTGCCGTCTGCGGCTCCACAGAGGTCGAGAAGGAGCTCATGGCGCCGCGCGTCAACGTGGGCAGCGAGAAGGCGAGGACCGCGCCAGAGGCGCCGCTCTCTGCCCCGGCCAATCCGGCCGAGCAGGCTCTGAAGGAGCTGCGCAAGGAGATCGAGAAGAGCTCCGACTACGTCGGTCGCGACTTTGCCCGCGAGGCCCGCGCCATGCATTCCGGCGAAGCCCCGGCGCGCTCGATCTGGGGCGAGACCCGTGGAGACGAAGCCAAGAAGCTGATCGAAGAGGGCGTCCCCGTCGCCCCCCTGCCTTTCCTGCCGACGCGGAAATCGAACTGATGCGCGCCCTGATCACCGGCGCCAACCGCGGCATCGGCGCGGCGCTCTCCTTCGAGCTGGCCTCGCGGGGCTGCGATGTCATCGGCACTGCCCGCAGCGGCGATGGGCTCGAGACCCTCGACGTGACCGATCCGGCCTCGGTCGCCGCCCTGGCCGAGCGCCTCGACGGTGTCGCGCTCGAGGCGCTGGTCTGCAACGCGGGCGTCTATCTCGACAAGGGCCAGCCGCTCGAGGGCGGCTACCCCGCAGCGATGTGGGCCGAGAGTTTCGCCGCCAACGTCACCGGCGTGTTCCTGACCGTTCAGGCGCTGCTGCCGCATCTGCGCCGGGGCGCCACGCCGCGCATCATGATCATCTCGTCGCAGATGGCCTCGCACACTCGCGCGCCGGGCGGCAGCTACATCTACCGCGCCTCAAAGGCCGCGGCACTGAATCTCGGCCGCAACCTCGCCGTCGACCTCAAGCCCGAGGGCATCGCGGTGGGAATCTACCATCCCGGCTGGGTGCAGACCGACATGGGCGGCACCGCCGCCGAGATCACCCCCGCGGAAGCCGCCACCGGCCTTGCCGACCGGCTGCAGGCGCTGAGCCTCGAGACCACCGGCTGCTTCGAGACCTGGGATGGCCGCGCCCATCCCTACTGAGCCGCAGCACTTCCCCGCCGCGTTCGCCCGCGCCTGGGCCAGCCGCGAGGGCGCACAGATCGCGGCGCTGTTCACCGAGGATGCCGATTTCGTCAACGTCACCGGGCTCTGGTGGACCGGGCGCGACGCCATTGCCAAGCCCCACGAATACGCGCTCAAGAGCTTCTTCAGCGACACCGAGCTGCGCCCGGGCCGCATCGAGACCCGGCGGCTCGGCCCCGACCACGCGGTGGTGCGCTGCCGCTTCACCCTCAGCGGCCAGCGCGGGCCCGATGGCGGCACAGCCGGGCCGCGCCAGACCATCCTCGTCTTCGTCCTGCAACGTGGGGCCGAGGGCTGGCGCGCGGTGACGGCGCAGAACACCGACGTCGTCCCGGGCAAGGAGACCCATGTCAACGACGGCAGGCTGCACGCGGTGGACTATCGCCGCCAGTGAGCGACGCGCGCGGTGCCCCGGCACCCCAGCCCCAAGCGCTTGAGCCTCTTGCGCGAAACGCTGCCTGCGCGTAAACCGCGCCTGATTCAAGGCCATCCGGGGAAACTCCCATGCCCGTTCTCGTGATGAAATTCGGCGGCACGTCCGTGGCAACGCTCGATCGTATCCGGCGCGCTGCCAAACGCGTCGGCGTCGAGGTGGCCAAGGGCTACGACGTGATCGTGATCGTCTCGGCCATGTCCGGCGAGACCAACAAGCTCGTGGGCTATGTCGAAGAGACATCGCCGTTGTTCGACGCGCGCGAATATGACGCCGTGGTAAGCTCGGGCGAGAATGTCACCGCCGGCCTGATGGCCATGACTCTTCAGGAAATGGACGTCCCCGCGCGCAGCTGGCAGGGCTGGCAGGTGCCGCTCAACACCACCAGCGCCCACAGCGCGGCCCGCATCGTCGACATCCCCACCGACAACATCACCCGCAAGTTCGGCGAGGGTATGCGGGTGGCCGTGGTCGCGGGTTTCCAGGGCATCTCGCCCGAGGGCCGCATCACCACGCTGGGCCGTGGCGGCTCGGACACCACCGCCGTCGCCTTCGCCGCCGCCTTCGAGGCCGAGCGCTGCGACATCTACACCGATGTCGACGGGGTCTACACCACAGACCCGCGGATCTGCGACAAGGCCCGCAAGCTCGACCGCATCGCGTTCGAGGAGATGCTCGAGCTGGCCTCTCTCGGGGCCAAGGTTCTGCAAACCCGCTCGGTCGAGCTGGCGATGCGTTACAATGTGAAGCTGCGGGTGCTCTCGAGCTTCGAGGAACAATCCGACGAGGCCGGCACGCTGGTCTGCGACGAGGAGGAAATCATGGAACTGAACGTTGTCTCCGGGGTCGCCCATTCCCGCGACGAAGCCAAGATGACCCTGATCTCGGTCGCCGACCGTCCGGGCATCGCCGCCGCCATCTTCACCCCGCTCTCCGAGGCCGGCGTGAATGTCGACATGATCGTGCAGAACATCTCGGAAGATGGCCGCACCGACATGACCTTCTCCTGCCCCACCAACCAGGTGGCGCGCGCGGAAGAGGCGCTGAAGAAGTCCAAGGACGCCGGCGACATCAATTTCCACGACCTCGTGGCCGACACCGACGTCTGCAAGATCTCGGTGGTTGGCATCGGGATGCGCTCGCATACCGGCGTGGCCGCGAAGATGTTCAAGGTGCTGTCCGACGAGGGCATCAACATCCGCGTCATTACAACTTCCGAGATCAAGATTTCTGTCCTAATCGACCGGAAATACATGGAACTCGCTGTTCAGGCACTGCATGATGCCTTCGAACTGGAGAAGGCGGCCTGAGAGTATCCCGGGTCGTCCTGATATTGCGACGGGGACAGGTCTGATCACCATGCCGGACGGCACGGAAAGCGAAAGCCGCAAGCTGCTTGGCCGGCTCCGCGACACCATGGCCGAAGAAGCGGCCGGGCAGGAGCGGCTGGACAAGATCACGCATCTGACGGCAGATTCGATGGGCACCGAAGTGTGCTCCATCTATCTGTTCCGTGACGAGCAGACGCTCGAGCTGTGCGCCACCGAGGGCCTGAAGCAGGAAGCGGTGCACCACACCCGGATGAAGCTCGGCGAGGGCCTTGTGGGCCGCGTCGCGCGCACCGGGCAGATGGTCAACACCGCTGACGCGCCCTCGGAGCGTGGCTTCCGCTACATGCCCGAGACCGGCGAGGAGATCTATTCGAGCTTCCTCGGCCTGCCGATCCAGCGCCTCGGAGAGAAGCTCGGCGTGCTGGTGGTGCAGACCAAGGACAAGCGCGAGTTCACCTCCGACGAGATCTATGCGCTGGAAGTGGTGGCGATGGTGCTGGCCGAGATGGCCGAGCTCGGTGCCTTCATCGGCGAGGGCGCGGCGCTCAAGGCGCGCCACACCCAGCCGGCGATGATCCGCGGCATCACCGGGCAGGAAGGCACCGCCGAGGGCCATGTCTGGCTGCACGAGCCGCGCGTCGTGGTCACCAACCTCGTCACCGACGATCCCCAGCGCGAGCGCGACCGGCTCGAAGCCGCCGTCGAGGAGCTGCGCGTCAGCGTCGACGAGATGCTCGAGGGCGCCAGCGGCGAGCAGCTCGAGGTGCTCGAAGCGTATCGCATGTTCGCCAACTCCAAGGGCTGGCGCGCCCGCATGGAGGAGGACATCGATCGCGGCCTCTCCGCCGAGGCGGCGGTCGAGAAGGAGCAATCCGTGGCCCGCGCCCGCATGAGCCAGGTCGCCGATCCCTACCTGCGCGAGCGGCTGCACGATCTCGACGACCTGTCGAACCGGCTGCTGCGAATCCTCACCGGTCAGGGCCGCGAGACCGGCGCCGAGATGCCCGCCGACCCGATCCTGGTGGCCCGCAACATCGGCCCCGGCGAGCTGCTGGACTACGGTCGCAGCCTGAAGGGCCTGGTGCTCGAGGAGGGCTCCGTCGGCAGCCATGCGGCAATCGTGGCGCGGGCGCTGGCGATCCCTCTGGTGATCCATGCCGGTCGCGTCACCAACGAGGCGCTGAACGGGGATCACATCATGGTCGATGGCGATCAGGGGCTGGTCCACCTGCGCCCCGATGACAGCGTGGTCACCGCGTTCCGCGACAAGATCGCGATGCAGGCGCAGGCGCAGGAACGCTACGCCTCGATCCGCAAGAAGCCGGCGATCTCGCTCTGCGGCAGGCGTGTGCACCTGCTGATGAATGCCGGGCTGCTGGCCGACCTGCCCTCGCTGCCGACCTCCGGCGCAGAAGGCGTGGGGCTGTTCCGAACCGAGCTGCAGTTCCTGATCCGCAACCAGATGCCGCGCCGCACCGAGCTCGTCGAGGTCTACAAGCGAGTGATGGATTCCGCCGGAGACAAGCCGGTGGTGTTCCGCACGCTCGACATCGGCTCGGACAAGGTACTGCCCTACATGAAGCCCACCGACGAGCCGAACCCGGCACTCGGTTGGCGGGCGATCCGCGTCGGGCTCGACAAGCCCGGCGTCATGCGGATGCAGATCCAGGCCCTGCTGCGCGCCTCCGGGGGGCGGCCGCTGTCGGTGATGTTCCCCTTCGTCGCGCAATACGAGGAATTCCGAGCCGCGCGTGCCGAGGTCGAGAAGGCCCTCGCCATCGAACGAAAGCTCGGCCACGCGGTCCCCGAGAAGGTCACCATCGGCACCATGCTCGAGACCCCGAGCCTCGCCTATGCCTCGAAGAAATTCTTCGAGGATGTAGAGTTCATCTCGATCGGTGGCAACGACCTCAAGCAGTTCTTCTTCGCCGCCGACCGCGAGAACGAGCGTGTGCGGCGGCGCTACGACACGCTCAATGTCAGCTTCCTGACCTTCCTCGAGCAGATCGTGCAGCGCTGTTCCGAGACCGGTACGCCGCTGAGCTTCTGCGGCGAGGATGCCGGCCGGCCCATCGAGGCCGTCTGCCTCGCCGCCATCGGCCTGCACCGGCTGTCGATGCGCCCGGCCTCCATCGGGCCGGTGAAGAGCCTGATCATGCGCACCGATCTCGATGCGCTCTATGACGTGATCTGTGACGCGCGCGAGCGCGGTGAGCAATCGGTGCGCGAGTCGGTTCTCGAATACCTGCGCTGGAACGGCTGAGCCAGGCCGCCAGCCCCGGTCGCGACCTCCCCGCGCCGTTTGCCCGGGCCGTCACCCCGTGCGCAGGCCGTGCCCCGTTCATCCCCGTCGCCGCCGGGCTTTGGAAAAGCGCCCAACCAGATGATCGCTCTGGTCGGACGCCCCCTCGATCATGGACGCGCCGTGCGCCGTTCTGGCCACAGACACTTCCCGCACCTTCTGCGCGGGACCGGCCCCAAGGCGAGCAGGGTCCACAAGACCGCCGGCACCAGCTGAACATCCCGCAGCCCGCACCTTCGCCAGAGCGCCGAGCGGACCGGCTTTGCCGCCCCGCCTGCCCTGACTAGCGCCGAAACCCGAAAAAGTGGTTAACCCCGGCGCATCTCGGCGCGCAGCGCGTCGACCAGCGCGGCGCGTTCCTGACCGCTGTCGCGCGCCAGCTTCAGCAGGCCGAAATGCACGAAGGCCATCTGCTGGTAGTAGCTGGTATAGGCGAAATTCGTCGCCGCCCCTGCCGCCGCCCCGAGCACCGGCACGGTCTGCGCCGCGAGCTTCTGGCCCATCACCGCCGCCAGCTTCGGCGAGACGCTCCGGATCAGCCCGTGCACCGTGGTGCCGGTCAGCGTGACCCGTGCCGACAGGAACCCCATGTCGGCGCCATCGTCATGCTCGAGCGGGCCCGCCGCGCCGAACACCACCAGGCACTCGCGCCGGATCTCGGGATCGTTCGGATCAAAGCCGTGCTCTGCGGCGATGCCCTGGATGGCGCGCAGCAGCACCGTCGTGGTCACCGGCAGCTCGGCCAGCGCCGTCGGCAGCCCCCCGGCGCCGCCAGCCGCGCCCATGGCAGTGGTCAGCGCGGTGTTGAGCCAGCTCTTCTGGTCCGGCACCACCCCGCGCGACCCGGCGGCGGCGCGCATCGCCGTCTCGAGCGCCCGTTCGGTGGCGGTCTCGAGTCGGTCCTTGACCTTGTCGGGCAACCGCTCGAGCAGGTTCTCGGCCTGCCCGCCGATGATGTTGAGCACCTGCAACCCCACGCCCCCCGCCGAGCGGTAGCGGCGCGCGAGCGCGGCGATCTCCTTGCTGGTGTCCACGGCGACAAGCTCCGTTCCGGTCATGGCGGCCCTTCCTTCTCTTCCAAGAGAAGATCGGTGCTCGGCGCCGGAAATCAAGCGTAACGGGTGACCTCACCGGCCACGCCCTGCCAGGCGCCGGGCACCAGCTCGAGCCCGAGGATCCGCTCGGGATTGGTGGGCGGCGGCATCTCGACTCCGCTCAGATGCCCGAATCCGAACCGCCTGTAATAGGGCTCGTCGCCCACCAGGAGCACCCGCGACCATTCCAGCGCCCGGGCGCGCTCGACGGTGTCGCGGATCAGCGCCGCGCCCAGCCCCTCGCCCTGCGCCGTGGGGTGCACCGCCACCGGCCCCAGCAGCAGCGCGTGCCAGTGCCCGATGCGCACCGGCCAGTAGCGGATCGCACCGCCGAGGATGCCGCTCTCATCGCGCGCCACCCGGCACAGCTCGGCCACCGGCGGCACGTCGTCGCGCAGGCGGTAGGACGAGAGCAGCGTCCGCCCGGGGGCAAAGCTCAGGTCGTAGAGCGCCTCGACCTCCCACCAGTCCCCCGGCTTTTCCTGTGACAGCGTGAACAGCGCCGCTTCTCCCGTGCATTCATCCGCGATCCGGCCTATCTGTTTCAGCATATAGCTGCAAACAGTTGAGAGGACAGCAATGTTCTACCGCCCAGAGGATGGCCACGGCCTGCCCCACAACCCGTTCAACGCCATCGTCACGCCACGCCCGATCGGCTGGATCTCGACCCGTGGCGCGATGGGCGACAATCTCGCGCCCTACAGCTTCTTCAATGCAGTGGCCTATGTGCCGCCGCAGGTGATGTTCTCCTCGACCTCCACCAAGGACGATCGCGGCGACACCAAGGACAGCGTCGCCCAGCTGCGCGAGACCGGCACGTTCTGCGTCAACATCGTCGAGTTCGCCATGCGCGACGCGATGAACCTGACCTCCGGTCCCTGGGAGGCGGGCAAGGACGAGTTCGAACTGGCCGGGCTCGAGAAGGCCGAATGCGAGACCATCGACTGCCCGCGCGTGGCCGCGGCACCGGCGGCGCTGGAATGCAAGGTCGTGGAGATCGTCAAGCTGCCGGGCGCGGCCAATTTCGTCACCTTCGGAGAGGTCACCGGCGTGCATCTCCGCGACGATTGCCTCGTCGACGGGCGCTTCGACGTGACCACCTTCCAGCCGCTGACCCGGCTTGGCTACCGCGACTACTCGGTGATCCGCGAGGTCTTCGAGCTCAAACGTCCCGGCGAATGACACCGCCGGCCTGAGCGCGCGCCCGCCCGCCACAGGCCCGGCCCCGCCCCTTCTCTACGTCGACAAATACTCCGGGGGAGTCCGCGCCTCGCGCGGACGGGGGCAGCGCCCCCGAAACGGCCCTCGCCACAAGCCCCCACTGCCGGCAGACCATAGACCGCAACCAAACCGGGCGCGCACCGCAAGGTACGCGCCCCCCTGGCGATGCGGGCGCAGCCCGCGGCGCAATCCCTCGCAACAGCAGCGGCGCTCAGTGCCCGCCAAGGATCCCCGTGCGCACGTGGTAATCCACCGCCAGCGCGTAATCGGGGTCGTCGTCGCTGTCGACCATCAGGTGCCCGGCCTTGCTCAGCAGCCGATGACAGTCGCGCGACAGGTGGCGCAGCTGCAGACGCTTGCCGGCGGCCTCGTATTTCGCCGCCATCGCCTCGATCGCCTGCAGCGCCGACTGGTCGACCACCCGGCTGTCGGCGAAATCGACGATCACCGTCTGCGGATCCTCGGCCACGTTGAAGATCTCGGCGAAGCCCTCAGCCGAGCCGAAGAACAGCGGCCCCTGCACCTGGTAGACCTTGGCCCCCTCGGGCGTGGTGTAGCTGCGCGCGTGGATGCGGCGGGCGTTGTTCCAGGCATAGGCCAGCGCCGAGACGATGACCCCCACGACCACCGCCACGGCGAGGTCCTCGTAGACCGTCACCACGGTCACCAGCACGATGACGAAGGCGTCGATCAGCGGCACGCGGAACAGGATCCGGAGCGAGTTCCACGCGAAGGTGCCGATCACCACCATGAACATCACGCCGACCAGCGCCGCCAGTGGGATCAGCTCGATCAGCGGCGAGGCAAAGAGGATGAAGCTCAGCAGGAACAGCGCCGCGGCGATACCGGCGATGCGGGTGCGGCCGCCGGAATTCACGTTGATCATCGACTGGCCGATCATCGCACAGCCGCCCATGCCGCCGAAGAACCCGGTGACGGTGTTGGCCGCGCCCTGGGCGATGCATTCCTGGCTCGCGCCACCGCGCTGGCCGGTCATCTCGCCCACGAGGTTGAGCGTCAGCAGGCTCTCGATCAGGCCGATGGCGGCGAGGATCACCGCGTAAGGCAGAATGATCTCAAGCGTTTCCCAGGTCAGCGGCACCGCCGGGATATGGAAGGCCGGCAGCCCCCCCTGGATCGAGGCCAGGTCGCCGACCCGCGGCGTGTCGAGCCCCAGCGCGATCACCAGCACCGCGGTGACGGCGATGCCCGCCAGCGGCGCGGGGATAATCTTGGTGAGCTTCGGCAGCAGCCAGATCACCGCCATGGTCAGCGCCACCAGCGCCAGCATCAGGTAGAGCGGCATGCCGCTGAGCCACTCGCCGCCCGACGTGCCGTGGCCCGAGACCTCGGCGCTGCCCGGCACCTTGAACTGGGTGAGCTGCGCCATGAAGATCACGATGGCCAGCCCGTTGACGAATCCCAGCATCACCGGGTGCGGCACCAGCCGGATGAACTTGCCCCAATGCATGACCCCGGCAAAGATCTGCAGGATGCCCATCAGCACCACGGTGGCAAAGAGGTATTCCACTCCGTGATCGGCCACCAGCGCCACCATGACCACCGCAAGCGCGCCCGTCGCGCCCGAGATCATCCCCGGCCGGCCGCCGATCACGGCGGTGATCAGCCCGACCATGAAGGCGGCGTAGAGCCCGACCAGCGGGTGCACGCCGGCGACGAAGGCGAAGGCCACCGCCTCGGGCACCAGGGCAAGCGCCACCGTGAGCCCCGACAGCACGTCGGTCTTGATCTGGCCCGGCGTCAGCCGGGTGGTGGGGGCGATGCTGAGATCGGGCATCGAGATGCGTCTGGCGTACCGTGCCAGGAGGGCCTTTGCCATGAGTCTGTCCTGTTGCTTTGCTGCTGCGCGTCTGCGCGGATACTGCAGCGCGGCGAAAATTGCCAGCGTTTCGACCCGCAGAGCCGCGTCTGTACCGGTCTGCGGCCGATTTCGCAGCGGCGCAGTCGATCACGCGAGCCTGCGCGCCTTGCCTGCGAGACGCAGGCCCCCACCACTCCGCCCCGCCCTTTCCATCTGCGCCAGCCGGGTGCACTCTGTCGCAAAGGACGCGGCACTGGCACGGAGGCCCCATGAGCAACACCATGATCGGCGTGATCGGCGGATCCGGGATCTACGATCTCGACACGCTCGAGGACAAGCGCTGGCAGGCGGTCGAGACGCCCTGGGGCGCGCCCTCGGACGAGATCCTGACCGGAACGCTCGACGGGGTTCCCATGGCCTTCCTTCCGCGTCACGGCCGGGGCCATGTCCATAGCCCCTCCTCGGTGCCCTACCGCGCCAATATCGACGCGCTGAAACGGCTCGGCGTCACCGACGTGATCTCTGTCTCCGCCTGCGGCTCGTTCCGCGAGGAGATGGCGCCGGGAGATTTCGTCATCGTCGATCAATTCATCGACCGGACATTCGCACGCGAGAAGAGCTTTTTCGGGCAGGGCTGCGTCGCGCATGTCTCGCTCGCCCACCCGACCTGCCCGCGGCTCGCTGCGGCCTGCCTGGGCGCGGCGCGCGAGGCCGGCATCACCGTGCATGACGGCGGCACCTACCTCGCCATGGAAGGCCCGCAATTCTCCACCCTGGCGGAATCGCGCATGTATCGCGACAGCTGGGGCGCCGACGTGATCGGCATGACCAACATGCCCGAGGCCAAGCTCGCCCGCGAAGCCGAGCTCTGCTACGCCTCGGTCGCCATGGTCACCGATTATGACAGCTGGCATCCCGAGCACGGCGCCGTCGAGGTCTCGGACATCGTGCGCGTCCTCACCGGCAACGCCGAGAAGGCGCGGCGCCTTGTCGGGCGCTTGCCTGCCCATCTCGGCCCCTCGCGCGCGCCCTGCCCGCATGGCTGCGACCGGGCACTCGACCACGCGCTGCTCACCGCGCCCGGGCACAGGGACCCCGCGCTCCTGAAACGGCTCGACGCGGTGGCCGGGCGGGTGCTGGGCTGAGCCACTGTTTTCGCCTCAGGGCAGCGGCACCTCTCGGATCAGGCCGACCTTGGCCCGCGCCACCACGTCGAGGGTGAAGCCGCTCGCCCCTGCGCAGCTGCCCCCGGTCGGCGCAATGGCGCCCCGGTTCAGATCCGGGCAGGCAGCGGCGAAGCGCTCGGGCTCGCTGAACAGAAGAGGATCGGACTGGAAGCTCACGCCGACCGTGTTGCGGCTCAGGCTCGAATCCCCGCGCAGCCGGGTTTCGACCAGCGACTTGATGACGATGCAGGCGGTTTTCTTGCGCTCGACCACCGCAGTCACCACGTCGCAGAAGCAATCAGAGCGGATCCGGCTCTGCGGGCTGCCCTCGATCCGGCTCACCTCGCCGGTGAAGGACAGCCCGGTGAGCGAGGCCGCGGTCACGGGCACCTCGCCCGAGCCGAGCCCGAAGATCTCCTTCGAGCGGCGCGCGAAGGCAAAGACCTTTTCCTCGGCAGCGTCGAGCACATTGTAATAGCGCGACCGTATCTCGCTGTTGGGCGACTGATCCGGGCTGAGCTCCACCGAGCAGAGCAACGCCTCGATGCGCGTCCCGTCCGGCGACAGCGCCACGATGTCGCCAGCCTCGAGAGGCTCGTTGCCAAGATGGCGCTGCATCTCGTTCTTGATCGAAACATCCATCTTGCTCACCCCGGTCAGCAGGGCGAAACAGACCACGAGAAAGGCTGTGAGGCCAATGGCGGTCATCACCGGCTTGACCATCGGCTCAGCCCCCGATCTTCGGGCAGCACACGCCCGGACCGCATTCGTAGTGGCTCGCCGGGCACACGGTCGGCGCAGGCGGCGGCGCAGGGATCGTCGGTGTGGGCTGGGCCTGCAGGGCTGCGCTGGTGCTGCCGACGAAAGCGGCGGCAGCCAGGCCGGCACGGATGAAGGCTGTCATCGTCAATACTCCGGGTCAAAAAATGCAATTGGCGTTGTGAATACCCTATAAAATAGCGCGTTTTGCAGATTCGCTCAACTCAGGGGTTATCCCGCCGTTCCGAAGCGGCAGTCAGTGCGCATCGGGTGGCAGATCCCGACCTGCTGTGCGGCATCTGCGGGACAGTCGCGGGCGCCGTCCAGCATCCCTGTTGTCAGGCCGTGCGCAAGGCGACACTCTGCGCGCAACCAAGGAGTTCCATTCCGATGCCCCTCGACCTCTGGCTGACCTTCGTCGCCGCCTCGACCGCGCTGTTGCTGATCCCCGGCCCGACAGTGCTGCTGGTTCTGTCCTACGCGCTCTCCAAGGGCCGCTCCGTCGCCGTGGCCTCGGCCACCGGCGTGGCCCTCGGAGACCTGACAGCCATGTCGCTGTCACTTGCCGGGCTAGGCGCGCTGGTGATGGCCTCGGCGACGCTTTTCACCGCGCTGAAATGGATCGGTGCCGCCTATCTCGTCTGGCTCGGCATCAAGCTGCTGCGCTCTGTCCCGAAGGACGGGCTTGCCCTGCCCGGCACCGAGGTCACCACGCGGGGCGTGTTCACCCACGCCGCCGCGGTGACGGCGCTCAACCCCAAGAGCATCGCCTTCTTCATCGCCTTCGTCCCGCAATTCCTGACGCCCTCGGCGCCCCTGCTGCCGCAATTCGCGATCCTCGTGACCACCTTCGTCAGCCTCGCCGCAGTCAACGCGCTGGCCTACGCGTTTGCCGCCGACCGGCTGCGCGCCGCCATCGCCCGCCCCTCCGTCATCGCCTGGCTGACCCGCGCCGGCGGCGCCGCGCTGATCGGCATGGGGCTTTTCACCGCCACCCTCCGCCGCAGCGCCTGAGAGAGACATGATCCAGCAAAAACAGGTCCAGGACTACATCCGCGCCATCGTCGACTTCCCGCATGAAGGCATCATCTTCCGCGACGTGACCACGCTCTTCGCCGACCCGCGGGGCTTTCGCATGGCGGTCGACCAGCTGCTGCACCCCTATGCCGGCATGCGCTTCGACAAGGTGGTCGGGCTTGAGGCCCGCGGCTTCATCCTCGGCGGCGCGGTGGCCCACCAGCTCTCCGCCGGCTTCGTGCCGATCCGCAAGAAGGGCAAGCTGCCCGGGGCCGTGATCTCCGAGGCCTATACGCTGGAATACGGTGAGGCGGTGGTCGAGATCCACGACGACGCCATCCTGCCCGGCGAGCGCATCCTGCTGGTTGACGACCTGCTCGCCACCGGTGGCACCGCCGAGGCCGGCATCAAGCTGGTGGAGCGCTTGGGCGGCGAGATCATCGGCTGCGCCTTCATCATCGACCTGCCCGATCTCGGCGGCCGCGCCCGGCTCGACGCCATGGGCATGGATGTGCACGCGCTCTGTGCCTTCGAAGGGCTCTGACCACCGGGCGCCCGGGCCTTGGCCAAGGCCGCAGCATTTGTGAGTATTTGGGACGTAGAGAAGATCAGGCGCGGCGCCCTGCCCTTCTCTTCGTCGAAAATACTCCGGGGAGCGTGAGGGGCTGGCCCCTCACCGGCCTGTCCCTCTCCACAGGCACTGGCGTCCGTCGGAGACGTCATGGCCCCAGACGCACCGAGGCCCCCGCACCAGCGGGGGCCGAGATACACTGTGCGCCGCAGGCGCGCCGCCAGATCAGGCTGCGTTGGCGGCGCTGCGCGGCTTGCCGGCATTGGCGTCGATGAACTCGAGCACCAGCGGGCGGATGTTGTTGCGCCAGCTCTTGCCGGCGAAGATCCCGTAATGGCCCGCGCCCGGCTCGAGATGCGCCGCCTTCTTCGCATCCGACAGCCCGGTGCAGAGATCCAGCGCCGCGACGCATTGGCCCGGGGCCGAGATGTCGTCATTGGCGCCCTCGACGGTCTTCACCGCCACGTCGGTGATCTTGCCGATATCGACCTGCTTGCCGTCGACCATGAACCGGTTCTCGGCGATCTCTCCGTTCTTGAAGATCCGCTCCACCGTCGAGAGGTAGAACTCCGCCGGCATGTCCATCACCGCCAGATACTCATCGTAGAAGCGGTTGTGGGCGTCGTGATCGGACGCCTCGCCGCGGGTCACCCGCAGGATCTGGTCGTTGAACGCCTTGGAGTGCCGCTCGGCGTTCATCGCCATGAACGAGGTCAGCTGAAGCAGGCCGGGATAGACCAGACGGCCCACGCCCTTGTACTTGAAGCCCACGCGCTGGATCATCGACTCCTCGAGCTGGCCCATGGTCACGCGGTGGCCGAAATCGGTCACCTCGGTGGGGGTCGCGTTGGGATCGATCGGGCCGCCGATCAGGGTCAGCGTGCGCGGCTGCGCCTTGGGATCGAGCTCGGCCAGGTAGGCGGTTGCGGCCAGCGTCAGCGGCGCCGGCTGGCAGACCGCGATGACGTTGGTTTCGGGGCCCATGTGGCGCATGAACTCCATCAGGTAGAGCGTGTAGTCCTCGATATCGAACTTGCCGCAGCTCACCGGGATATCGCGGGCGTTCTTCCAGTCGGTGACATAGACTTCGGCGTCCGGGATCAGCGAGATCACCGTCGAGCGCAGCAGCGTCGCGTAGTGGCCCGACATCGGCGCCACCAGCAGGATCTTGCGCGCCTTCTCCTCGCGGCCCAGCACGTTGAAATGAATGAGGTTGCCGAAGGGCTTCTCGAGCACCGTCTCCTTCTGCACGAGGTGATCCTTGCCGTCGTTGCAGGTGATGGTGCGGATACCCCAGCTTGGCTTGACCACCATGCGCTCGTAGCTGCGCTCGGCCACTTCGCCCCAGGCCGCCATCCAGGTCAGCGCCGGGTTCGGCATCGCTGCGAAAGCCGGGTAGGATGCCATCGCCTTGGCGGTGGCACCGAGCCATTGATTGGTGTAGCGAAGGGATTCCATCAGGTCGTAGGTCGCCATGAATCGCATGAACGAAGTCTCCTGTCTCGTGACACGCCCAAGCGTTCAGAGCCCCGGCTGCCCCCTCCTTTGCAGCCCGGACCGCTTCGACGTCAAATGAATTCGCCGCTTTGCCATCGGCTGCAGCGCCGTTATCGTTCTGGATAAGGAAGATAGGGGGGATTCGAGCACATGACAACAAAAGCCACGGTGATCAGCCCTGAACGCGAGAAACTCGACACCAATCTCGTGAAGATCGAGGAACTGTCGCAGCGCCTGATCGAGGCGCTGGCACAGCGCAAGCCGATCAACCCGGCCCTGCACGGCCCCGAGCCGCTGCTCTACGCGCAGGCGATGCAGGCCTACTGGCAGGACTGGATGAACAACCCGGCCAAGGTGTTCGAACAACAGGTCGGCTACTGGGGCAAGTCCCTGAGCCACTTTCTCGAAGCCCAGAAGGCGCTGAGCGAGGGCCGCCTCGCCCCGCCCGAGGATACCGGCCCCTCCGACAAGCGCTTCAAGAACCCGCTCTGGGACAGCCACCCCTATTTCAACTTCATCAAGCAGCAGTACCTGATCAACGCCGACGCGATCCGCAACGCGGTCGACGAGATCGAGGAGATGGATCCGCAGGAAAAGCGCCGGCTGCGCTATTTCGCCCAGCAGATCACCGACATGATGGCGCCGACCAATTTCTTCGCCACCAACCCCGACGCGCTCCAGAAGGCGGTGGAAACCGAGGGCGACAGCCTCGTCAAGGGGCTCGAGAACCTGGTCGCGGATCTCGAGGCCAACAATGGCGAGCTGGTGGTGCGGCTGGTCGACGAGGAGGCCTTCGAGGTCGGCGGCAACATCGCCACTGCCGAGGGCAAGGTGGTCTGGCGCAACCGGATGATGGAGCTGATCCAGTATTCCCCCACCACCGATCAGGTGCGTGAGACCCCGCTGGTGATCTTCCCGCCGTGGATCAACAAGTTCTACATCCTCGACCTCAAGCCGCAGAACAGCCTGATCCGCTACATCGTCGATCAGGGCTACACGCTGTTCGTGGTGAGCTGGGTCAATGCCGACGAAAGCTACCGCGATGTCGGGCTCGAGGATTACATCGAGGACGGCTACCTCACCGCGATGCGCGTGGTGCGCGAGATCTGCGGCGTCGACCGGCTCAACGTGGTGGGCTACTGCATCGCCGGCACCACTCTGGCGCTCACGCTGTCGCTGCTGAAGAAGCGCGGCGACAAGCAGATCAAGTCTGCCACCTTCTTCACTGCCCTCACCGATTTCAGCGATCAGGGCGAGTTCGTTCCGTTCCTGCAGAACGATTTCGTCGACGGCATCGAGAAGGAGATCGAGGCCAGCGGCATCCTCAAGAGCTTCATCATGTCGCGCACCTTCTCGTTCCTGCGCTCGACCGACCTGATCTACACGCCCGCGATCCGTTCCTACATGATGGGCGAGACGCCACCGGCCTTCGACCTGCTCTACTGGAACGGCGACGGCGCGAACCTGCCGGGGCGGATGACGATGCAGTACCTGCGCGGGCTTTGCCAGCGCAACGAGTTCGCCGAAGGCCGGTTCGAGCTGATGGGCGAGACGCTCGACGTTCGGGACGTCGACGTGCCGTTGATGTCGGTCACCGCAGAGACCGATCATATCGCCGCCTGGAAGGACTGTTACCGGGGCGTGCAGAAGATGGGCTCGCGCTCGAAGACCTTCGTGCTCTCGGAGTCGGGCCATATCGCCGGCATCGTGAACCCGCCCAGCAAGAAGAAATACGGCCACTACCTGAACCCCGACCTCAAGCTCTCGGCCCCCGAATGGCGCGAGAGCGCCGATTATCACGAGGGCAGCTGGTGGCCGGTCTGGGATGCATGGCTGCGCAAGCGCTCGGGCAAGATGGTCCCCGCGCGCGCGGTCGGCGATTCGGAGCATCCGCCGCTCTGCGACGCGCCCGGCACATATGTACAGGTCAAAGCCAACCAGTAAGTGCGCACAACTGCTGGGTTATGCTGCATTGCAGAAATTACCCTTGAAATGCTGCACCGCAGCATGCATATTGGAGTCAGCCGATGAATGCGGGGGGTGGGCCCCCGAGGCAGACAGACAGGAATTTTTGAAATGGCCGCCAAGACGCAAGACTACACCGCCATGATGAAAGACATGATGGGCGCCTTCCCCGTGGACACCAAAGCCATGGACGAAGCGTTCAAGACCACCGCGACGCTGAACGAGAAGCTCTCGGCCGTGGCTCTGGAAGCCGCCGAGAAGTCGACCGAGATCTCCGCCAAGTGGACCAAGGACACGCTGACCAAGCTGGCCGACATGTCCAAGGTGAAGAAAGAGCCGGCGGACTACGCCAAGGCGATGACCGATTTCGCGTCCGCTCAGGCCGAAGTTGCTGCCGAGAACATGGCCGCCTACGCCGAGATCGCGAAGAAGGTCCAGATGGACACCGTGGAACTGATGATGGCCGCCGGCAAGGACTTCTCTGAAGACGCCACCGCCGCCATGAAGAAGGCCACCGACGACATGACCGCGGCTGCCCAGAAGGCAACCTCGAAGTAATCGAACATCCGGCCCTTTCGGGGGCCGGGCCGTAATTGCGCCCCTCTCCTCCCAAACCGGCGCAATGACGTGGGGCGGGTTCCTTTCGGAACCCGCCCTTTTTTACGTTTTTCTTCAGGAAATTGACTGATTTCGGGGTCGGCAAGGCCTCGCCCAAGACGCGAATTTTCTCCATAAACGGCCTCAGAACCCTTGCAATGCTGCAGCGCAGCAACGATGTTGTCTAAGCGTAAGCCAAGGCGGATTCTCCGCCAGATCACCCTGCCAAGGAGGAGAGACACAATGGCCGCGACGCAAGATTTCACTGCCGCAATGAAAGACATGATGGGCGCCTTCCCGATGGATATGGCCGCCTTCGAAGACGCCTGGAAGAACTCTGCCGGGATCAGTGAGAAGGCCTCGGCGATCGCGCTCGACGCCGCCGGCAAGACCACCGACATTTCGGTCGGCTGGACGATGGAGACCCTCACCCGCATCGGTGACCTCGCCAAGGCCAAGCCAGCTCCGGCCGATTACGCCCAGGCGATGTCCGAGTTCGCTTCGGCACAGATGCAAAGCCTCAACCAGCACATGACCGCTTACGGCGATGTCGCCAAGTCGGCTCAGAGCGATGCACTGGCCCTGATGATGTCGGTGGGCAAGGATGTGGCGGACGACGTGACCGCCACCACGGCCACCACCGCCAAGGCCACCGAGAAGGCCGCGACCAAGACCGCCTCCGCCGCCACCACCACCGCGAAGCGCAGCACGACCGCCGCGAAGCGCACGACGACGGCAGCCAAGAAGACGGCAACCACCGCGACGAAAGCCGCGACCACTGCCGCCGCGCCCGCCCCGACGCCCGCTCCGGCGAAGAAGGCTGCCGAGGAGACCCCGGCCGCCAAGCCCGCGGCATCCGAGGCGCCCAAGGCATCGCCGGCTTCGGACGAGACCAAGAGCTGATCCGTCTCCGGATCCTTAGACCTGAAAACGCGACCGACCCGGTCGCGTTTTTTTGTTGCGCTGCCCTTTGAAGGCCCCCCAAACGAAAAGCGCGGCCCCGAAGGGCCGCGCAGATCCGGTCACGAGCGCAGGGGCGCTCAGTTGACGATGGTCGCCTCGGTGGCGGCGCGAAGCTCGTCCTCGGTCACGCCCTCGGCCAGTTCGACGATCTTCAGGCCGCCCTCGACCACGTCGAGCACACCGAAATTGGTGATGATGCGATCGACCACGCCGGTGCCGGTGAGCGGCAGGGTGCAGGCCTTCAGCAGCTTGCTGTCGCCATGCTTGTTGGTGTGGTCCATCACGACGATGACGCGGCCGACACCGGCCACGAGGTCCATCGCGCCGCCCATGCCCTTGACCAGCTTGCCCGGGATCATCCAGTTCGCCAGATCGCCGTTCTCGGCCACTTCCATTGCGCCGAGGATCGCCGCGGCGATCTTGCCGCCGCGGATCATGCCGAAGCTCATGGCGCTGTCGAAATAGGCGGTCTTGGGCAGCTCGGTGATGGTCTGCTTGCCGGCGTTGATCAGGTCGGGATCCTCTTCGCCCTCATAGGGGAAGGGGCCCATGCCCAGCATGCCGTTCTCGGACTGCAGCGTGATCTCCTTGTCGCCCACGTAGTTGGCCACGAGGGTCGGGATGCCGATCCCGAGGTTCACATACATGCCGTCTTCGAGTTCCTCTGCCGCGCGTGCGGCCATCTGATTACGATCCCAGGGCATTATGCGTCCTCCCGGCTGCGCGTGGTGACTTTCTCGATGCGCTTCTCGTGCTCGCCCTTGATGATGCGGTGCACGAAGATGCCCGGAAGGTGGATGTGATCCGGGTCAAGCTCGCCCGGCTCGACGATCTCCTCGACCTCCATCACGCAAATCTTGCCGCACATCGCCGCCGGCGGGTTGAAGTTGCGCGCGGTCTTGCGGAACACGCAGTTGCCCGAGGTGTCCGCCTTCCACGCCTTGACGATCGACAGCTCGGCAAAGATGCCTTCCTCGAGGATGTAGTCCTCGCCGCCGAATTGCTTCACTTCCTTGCCCTCGGCGATCTGGGTGCCGACGCCGGTCTTGGTGTAGAAGCCGGGGATGCCGCAGCCACCGGCGCGCATGCGCTCGGCAAGCGTGCCCTGCGGGTTGAATTCCAGCTCGAGCTCGCCCGACAGGTACTGGCGCATGAACTCGGCGTTCTCGCCCACGTAGGACGACATCATCTTCTTGATCTGCTTGGTGTCAAGCAGCTTGCCAAGGCCAAACCCGTCAACGCCGCAATTGTTCGAGGCGATGGTCAGATCCTTCACGCCGCTCTCGACGATGGCGTCGATCAGAAGCTCGGGAATGCCGCAGAGACCAAACCCTCCGGCCGCGATCAGCATGTCGTCTCGCAGCAGACCGTCGAGGGCCTCCGCTGCGGAGCCATAGACTTTCTTCATGGAATTCTCCCCTCCTGAAGCTGTTCGCACGGGTTTTGCCGCGCTGCAGAGCCAGAGTCAACGAAGGCGGTCCCGGATGGAACCGCCTTCAGCGCTAACACGAAACGGACACGGCTCAGATCACCCGCACCTGAGTTCCGATCGGGCAGATTTCGAATAGCTCGGCGATTTTCTCGTTGTAGAGCCCGATGCAGCCATCCGAGGAGCGCCGCCCGATCTTGCGGGTGTCGTGGGTGCCGTGGATGATATAGGCCGGCCAGCTCAGGTACATCGCGTGGGTTCCCAAGGGGTTGTCCGGCCCCGGGCCGATCGGTTCCCAGTCGGGGAAGCGCTCGAGCTGCGAGGCGGTGGGGGTCCAGCTCGGGCCCACCTTCTTGCGCACGATCTCGGTATAGCCGCGCTTGGTCAGCTCGTCGGTCTTGGGCACCGAGGTCGGGTAGACGCGGTAATCGCTGCCGTCGGCGTTCCAGTAGTGCAGCGCGCGCGAGCTCGTGTCGGCCACGATGCTCGAGACACCCAGCGTCTCGAAATGGTCGCGCCAGTCCTGCATGACAAAGCTGGAGATGTTGTTGCGTATGACCGCCTGAGCGCGGGCTTGGGCCGGCACCAGCGGCAGCGCCAGTGTGGCACCGGCGGCGCCGAGCAGCGCACGGCGGGTGAAGGTCGTGTCGGTCATGACATGGCTCTCGCTAGATGTGACGGAACTGCCCCGGACTCTGGGTCAGAGGCAGACACATTTCCAATCACATATACTTGCGGGCGCGGCAGGGAACCGCGCGGCCGCGCGCAACAGGCCGGTTTCCGCCCATCACACGCCTTCGCTCGGGATCAGTCCTCGGCCTTCTTGGCGGCAGCCTTCTTGGCCGTGGTGTTCTTGGCAGTGGTCTTTTTCGCCGCGGTCTTCTTGGGAGCGGCCTTCTTCTTGCCGCCCTTCTTGGCGGCCTTCTCGGCGATCAGCTCCAGCGCCTGCTCAAGCGTGGCATCGCCCGGCTCGGTCTCTTTCGGCAGCGTGGCGTTGATCTTCTCCCACTTCACATAGGGCCCGTAGCGCCCCTCGTAGACCGCGATCTTGCCGCCGTCCGGATGCTCGCCCAGCTCCTTGAGAACCTTGGCAGCCCCGCCCCGGCCACGGCCCGGGTTGGCCCGTTTCTCGGCCAGAAGTTCCACCGCGTGGTTCATGCCGATCTCGAAAACCTCCTGGAATTCCTTGAGGTTGACATAGACCGGCTTCTCCTCGTCCGGGGCCTGGTGCATGATGTAGGGGCCAAAGCGGCCCAAGTTCGACTTGATCACCCCGCCATCGGGATGCATCCCGATCTCGCGCGGGAGCGTCAGCAGCGTCAGCGCCTTTTCCAGCGTCATGTCATCGGGCGCCCAGCCGGGCAGGAAATTGCCGCGCGCCTTGGGCAACGAGGCCCGCGGCGGCTTCTTGTTCTCGGGCGTCGGCTCGCCGCGCTGGACATAGGGCCCGAACCGACCGGCCTTGAGCCAGATCTCGTCCTCGCCGTCGAGGCCCAGCATCTTCTCCTCGCCCTCGGCGCCCTCGCCCGCAATCGGGCGCGTGTAGGTGCATTCGGGATAGTTGCCGCAACCGACGAAGCCGCCGGTGCGCGAGGTCTTCAGGTGCAGACGCCCCTGCCCGCATTTCGGGCAGATGCGCGGATCGGAGCCGTCCTCGCGCGGCGGGTAGAGCTGCGGCGCCAGCGCTTCGTCGAGCACGTCGAGCACCTCCGAAATGCGCAGCTCGGAGGTTTCCGAGATCGCAGCCGAGAAATCGCGCCAGAACTTGCCCAGCAGCGCCTTGTAATCCATCTCGCCGGCCGAGACCTCGTCGAGCTCGTTCTCGAGCTCGGCGGTGAACTCGTAGCCGACATAGGTGCGGAAGAAGTTCAGCAGGAAGATGGTAACGATCCTGCCCTTGTCCTCGGGGATCAGGCGGTTCTGCTCCTTGCGGACATATTCGCGGTCCTGGATCGTGCCGATGACGCTGGCATAGGTCGAGGGCCGGCCGATGCCGAGCTCTTCCATCTTCTTGACCAGCGTTGCCTCTGTGTAGCGCGGCGGCGGCTGGGTGAAGCTCTGGGTGCCGAGCACCGCGTCGTTGCCCGAGATCATCGCCGCGGGACCCGCCGCCGGGTCGGCCTTCTCAGAGGCCTTGGCATACTGGTCGCGCAGACCGGCCTTGGCAAAGTTGGCGGCCTCGCCCTGCATGATCTGCGGCAGGCGCTTGTCATCATCGTCGGCGACGTCGTCGCGGCCCTCTTCGTAGACCCGCAGGAAGCCGTCGAACAGCACCACCTGGCCGGTGGCGCGCAGCCCGACCTGCCCGTCGGGGCTGGCGATCTCGACGGTGGTGCGCTCGAGCCGGGCGGCCTCCATCTGGCAGGCCAGCGTGCGCTTCCAGATCAGGTCGTAGAGCTTGCGCTGGTCATCCTCGCGCAGCTTGAGGCTGGCGGCATCCTTCGTCATGTCGGTGGGGCGGATGCACTCGTGCGCTTCCTGCGCGTTCTTGGCCTTGTTCTTGTAGATCCGCGGGCTGCCCGGCACGTAATCCTTGCCGAAACGGTCGGCGATGGCATCGCGGCAGGCCGCTGTCGCCTCGGGCGCCATGTCGATACCGTCGGTCCGCATGTAGGTGATGTGGCCGGCCTCGTAGAGGCGCTGCGCGGCGCTCATGCAGGCCCGCGCGCCCATGCCGAACTTGCGGCTGGCCTCTTGCTGCAGCGTCGAGGTCATGAACGGGGCCGAGGGGTTGCGCGAGCTGGGCTTGGCCTCGACGCTGGCGATCTCGAGCTTGCGCGAGGCCACCGCCTGCACCGCCATCTCGGCCTGGGTGGCGTTCTCGATATCGAAGCGGTCGAGCTTCTTGCCGGCCAGCATGGTGAGCCGGGCCTCGTAATCCTGCCCGCGCGGCGTGCTGAGCAGCGCCTTGACCTGCCAGTATTCGCGCGGCTTGAAGGCCTCGATCTCCATCTCGCGCTCGACGATGAGGCGCAGGCAGACCGATTGCACGCGCCCCGCCGAGCGCGCGCCCGGCAGCTTGCGCCAGAGCACCGGCGAGAGGTTGAAGCCCACGAGGTAGTCGAGCGCGCGGCGGGCCAGATAGGCCTCGACCAGCGGCGCGTCGATCTCGCGCGGGTTCTGCATCGCCTCGGTGACCGCGGCCTTGGTGATGGCGTTGAAGGTCACCCGGCGGACATCGGTGTCCTTCTTGATCGAGCGGCGCTTGGTGAGCGCCTCCTTCAGGTGCCACGAGATCGCCTCGCCCTCGCGATCAGGGTCGGTTGCGAGGATCAGGGCGTTGTCGGATTTCAGCGCCTCGGCGATCGCGGCGACGTGTTTGCGGGAGTCGTTTCCGATCTCCCACTTCATCGAGAAGTCTTCCTCCGGGTCGACGGATCCGTCCTTCGGAGGCAGGTCGCGCACGTGGCCATAGGAGGCGAGAACGGTGTAGTCGGACCCCAGATACTTGTTGATTGTCTTGGCCTTGGCCGGGGATTCTACGACGACAACGGGCATGAAATGACCACCTTTCCTGGAAATACGTCCACAGGCTGAGCGCGGAGGGCGTATGGCGGCGGAAGATGTGGGGTGCAAGGGGGAAATGTCAATGCGGGGCCAGATGACGCGGGCTTGAGGTGCCGGTCTTTCAGCTCGATGTGCCACTCAGACGAGCGAGAGCAACCCTCCGGGCTGGCGCCGGATGCGGCCATCGATCTCGAGATCGGTGAGCGCCGGGGCGACCGCATCGGAGGGCGCGGCGAGATCGCGGATCAGCTGATCCTCGGCCAGTGGCGCGGGACCGAGCCGGTCGAGGATCTGCCGGTGCAGCTGTGCGGTTTCCGCCAGCGAGCGGCTTTCGGGCGGGGGCGCGGGGATCACGGGCGCGCGGTCCGAGCCGCGCCTCGCCGCCTGCTGCGAGGTCGAAGCCGTCGGCTGCTCCAGCGGCAGGCTCTGCTGGCGAGCTTCCGGTTGCGGCAGCGGCCCCAGCGCCTCGGCCACGTCCTCGGCATGGCGGACCAGCCGCGCGCCGTCGCGGATCAGCATGTTGCAGCCGGCAGCGCGCGCGTCGAGCGGATGGCCGGGCACGGCCAGCACCTCGCGCCCCTGATCGAGGGCGCAGCGCGCGGTGATCAGCGAGCCGGACTTGGCCGCCGCCTCGACCACCACGATGGCTGCTGAAATGCCCGAGACGATGCGGTTGCGCGCCGGAAAGTGCCGCGCCTGCGGCTGCAGCCCCATCGCATGTTCGGAGACCAGCGCGCCACCGCGGGCGCGGATCTCTTCGCCGAGGCGGGTGTTCTCGGACGGGTAGAGGATATCGACCCCACCCGCCATCACCGCGACTGTGCCGGTGTCGAGCGCAGCCTCGTGCGCCGCCGCATCGACGCCGCGGGCCAGCCCCGAGATCACCACCCTCCCCTCGGCGCCCAGCCCGTGCGCCAGAGCGCGGGCCATGCGGGTGCCGAGCGACGAGGCGTTGCGCGCGCCCACCAGCGCCACCGCCGGACGCATCAGCGGTGCCGTATCGCCGGCCACCCAGAGAAACGGCGGCGGATCATCGATCTCTGCAAGAAGCGGCGGGTAGCCCGCCTCGCCCAGGCAGACCAGCCGGGCGCCATGTCGCCGCGCGGCGGCGATCTCGGCCTGCACCACGCCTTCGGGGCAGATGCTGTAATTCTCCACGCCCGCAGCGGCGGCCACTGCCGGCAGAGCCTCGAGCGCCGTAGCGGCCGAGCCATGCTCGGCCAGCAGGCGCCAATAGGTCGCAACGCCCACGCGGCGGGAGCGCAAGAGACGGAGCCGGTCGAACCGATCCTCTTCCGTGGTGGGTGGGAGTGGGGGGTGAGTGGAAGATAAGCTGTTGCTGTCCTCGGTCATCCCGTGCCCCGTCTGCTTGCTGGGACAGGGTGTAGCGCACTCATCCTTAATCAGCGGTAAACCGAAAACCGATTTTCCCCGCCACGCGCCTAACCGCGTCGATCAGCTGCCCGAACCGCCCACCGTGAGCCCGCCGATCATCACCGTGGGCTGGCCCACGCCGACGGGTACCCACTGGCCCTGCTTGCCGCAATTGCCCATGCCGGGATCGAGCGCCATGTCGTTGCCGAGCGCCCGGATGTGCTGCAGCGCGGTGGCGCCGTCGCCGATCAGCGTGGCGCCCTTCACCGGCGCGCCGACCTTGCCGTTCTTCACCCGGTAGGCCTCGGTGCAGGAGAACACGAACTTGCCGTTGGTGATGTCGACCTGACCGCCGCCGAATCCCACCGCCCAGATGCCGTCCTGCAGGTCGGCGACGATGTCGGCCGGATCGGCCTCGCCGCCCAGCATGTAGGTGTTTGTCATGCGCGGCATCGGCGCATGGGCATAGCTCTCGCGGCGGCCGTTGCCGGTGGGTGCCACCCCCATCAGCCGGGCGTTCTGCCGGTCCTGCATGTAGCCCACCAGCACGCCGTCCTCGATCAGCACGTTCTTGGCCCCGGGCGTGCCCTCGTCATCAACGGTGATCGAGCCGCGCCGGTCCGGGATGGTGCCGTCATCCAGCACCGTGACCCCGGGCGCCGCAACGCGCTGGCCCATGAGCCCCGCGAAGGCCGACGATCCCTTGCGGTTGAAATCCCCTTCGAGCCCATGGCCCACCGCCTCGTGCAGCAGGATGCCCGGCCAGCCAGGCCCCAACACGATGTCCATGACGCCTGCAGGGGCCGCCTCGGCCTCGAGATTGACCAGCGCGATGCGCAGCGCCTCGCGTGCCTTGCCCTGCCACGAGTCCGGCGTCATCAGCCCGTCGAGCAGGAAGCGGCCACCACCCGAGGCGCTGCCTTGCTCGCGGCGGCCATTCTCCTCGACGATGACGCTCACGGTGACGCGGGTCATCGGACGGGTGTCGGTCACCAGCGAGCCGTCGGGGCGCAGGATCGCGACTTCCTGACAGCTCGCGGCAATGGTGGCGGTGACCTGCACCACGCGCGCATCAAGGCCGCGGGCATAGGCGTCGATCTCGCGCAGCGTGTCGACCTTGACCGGGAAGGACTGGCCGGCGATCGGATCGGCATCGGTATAGAGCGTGCGATTGGTGCCCGAGGGCGCCGGGGCGAGAACGCCGCCGCCATCACCCACCGCCAGCCGGGCGGTCTCGGCCGCGCGCTGGATGGCCGCTTCGGAAAGCTCGGTGGAATGGGCGTATCCGGTGACCTCGCCGTTTACCGCGCGCAGGCCGAATCCCTCCGAGGCATCGTAGCTCGCGGTCTTGATTCGCCCGTCATCCAGCACCAGCGCCTCGGCACGGCGACGCTCGAGAAACAGCTCTCCGTCCTCGGCCCCCTCCAGCGCGGCGCGCAGTTGCACCAGAGACCGGTCGAGGTCAAGCGCTGTTTCAAAGGGGCGGAAGGGCAGTTCGGTCATGTTTTCCTCGTATTATTTGATCCAGATCAAAAAAGCGCCTTTTTGCCGCAAGCGACCTGGTTTATTTGATGCACGATCTGTGCTTTTTAAAGAGCGGAACAAGAGGGAGGAGGATTGTTCCAGGGCGCGACGCCCGGATTGCATCCTCCTGCGAACGAACAAGAACGACAACCGGATCAGGTGACACATGCGTAAGATTTCGATGCTGACGGGACTCATGTCCAGCCTTCTGGCCGCGCCCGCCATCGCCCAGGACCTGGAAGTGGTCGGCCGTCCGCAGCAGGGGGGCGTCGGTTTCCAGCCAGCCGCCACCGAGCTGGCGCGCGATCTGCAATGGCTCGACGGGATGCTTCTCGTCATCATCACGGCGATCTCTGTGTTCGTCGCAGGTCTTCTGGTTTACGCCTTCATCCGCTTCAACCGCCGTGCCAACCCGAACCCGGCAAGCTTCACCCACCACACCCCGATCGAGGTGGCATGGACCATCGGCCCGATCCTGATCCTCGTTGTGATCGGCGCGTTCTCGCTGCCGGTGCTGTTCAAGCAGCAGGAAATCCCCGAGGGCGACGTGGTCATCAAGGTGACCGGCTACCAGTGGTACTGGGGCTATGAGTATGTCGGCACCGATCTGGCCTATGACGGCTACATGATCGGCGCCCCCGCCACCGGCGGCGACAACCGTCTCAACGACGAGGTCGAGGCGCAACTGGTCGAGGCCGGCTACAGCCGCGAGGACTGGCTGCTCGCAACCGACACCTCCGTGGTCGTGCCCGTGGGCGCCACCGTGGTGATGCAGGTGACCGGCGCCGACGTGATCCACTCCTGGACCATCCCCGCCTTCGGCGTGAAGCAGGATGCCGTGCCGGGCCGCATCGCCGAGCTGTGGTTCAACGCCGAGCGCGAGGGCGTGTATTTCGGCCAGTGCTCCGAGCTCTGCGGCATCAGCCACGCCTACATGCCGATCACTGTGAAGGTGGTCAGCCAGGAAGCCTATGACGCCTGGTTCGCGGCGTCGCAGGAAGACGGCGGCTATGTCGACGTGCGCCAGTTCCTGGCCAACTCCTGATCCCATTGGCCGGCGTCCCGGAGGCGGGGCGCCGGTTTCCTGACTGACTGACCCAGCAAAGACCCAGATGACCGATCTCAGCACCAACAGCACTCTCGAGACCACGCAGCCCGGCGAAGCGCAGTTCGGCGACTATTTCGCCCTGCTGAAGCCCCGGGTGATGACGCTTGTCGTCTTTACCGCGCTGGTCGGTCTGCTGGCGGCGCCGGTCCCGGTGCATCCGTTCATCGGCTTCTGCGCCATCCTGTTCATCGCTGTGGGCGGCGGCGCCTCTGGCGCGCTGAACATGTGGTGGGATGCCGATATCGACCAGGTGATGAAGCGCACCGCCAAGCGCCCGATCCCCGCCGGCCGGGTCGAGCCGGGCGAGGCGCTGGGGCTGGGCCTCGCGCTTTCGGCCTTTTCCTGCGTCTTCCTCGGGCTCGCCACCAACTGGCTCGCCGGCGGCCTGCTGGCCTTCACGATCTTTTTCTACGTGGTGATCTACACCATGTGGCTGAAGCGCTCGACGCCGCAGAACATCGTCATCGGTGGCGCCGCCGGGGCCTTCCCCCCGATGATCGGCTGGGCCGCCGCGACGGGATCGGTCGGCATTGAGGCCGTGCTGATGTTCTGCCTGACCTTCATGTGGACCCCGCCGCACTTCTGGGCGCTGGCGCTGTTCATGCGCTCGGATTACGACGATGCCGGCGTGCCGATGCTGACCGTGACCCACGGCCGCCGTTCGACCCGCGTGCACATCCTCGTCTACACCGTGCTGCTCGCCGCGCTGGCCATCGGCACCGGCTTCACCTCGATCGGCGGGCCGGTCTACCTCGCCGTGGCGGTGGTGCTGAACGGGCTGTTCCTCAAGGGCGCGTGGGAGATCTTCCGCCGCGACGAGGACGCCTCCGAGGCGGACAACTTCAAGACCGAGAAAGCCTTCTTCAAGCTTTCCCTGCTCTATCTCTTCGCGCATTTCGGTGCCATCCTGCTCGAGGCCGGCCTCGCGCGGTTCGGCCTGGGAGGTTGGGCATGAGCATTTCCAAGCAACACGACCTGCACAAGCGCCGCTTTGGCCGCAATGTCGGCGTCGGCCTGCTGCTGGTGTCGTTCATCGTGATCGTCTTCGGCATGACCATGGTCAAGGTGACCGGCGGCGACATCTCAGGTGCGCTGCAAGGCGACAGGGGGGTGCAGGATGGCGGCTGACAACAAGAACAAGACCCTGCTGCAGCTTGTCGGCGTGGTGGTCTTCATGGGCGCAATGGCCTGGGCCTCGGTGCCGTTCTACAACTGGTTCTGCCGGGTCACCGGCTTTGGCGGAACCACCAACGTGGCCTCTGCCACGACCGGCACCATTCTCGACCGCGAGATCAAGATCCGCTTCGACGGCTCCAAGGCGCGCGGCTTCCCGTGGGAGTTCAAGCCCGCGCAGACCGAGATGACGATGAAGATCGGCGAGGACGGGCTGGCCTTCTACGAGGCCTACAACCCCACCGACAAGCCGATTGCCGGTCAGGCGAGCTACAACGTCTACCCCTACGAGGCGGGCGGGTATTTCAACAAGATCGAGTGCTTCTGCTTCACCGAGCAGGTGCTGATGCCCGGCGAGCGGGTGCAGATGCCGGTGAACTTCTTCGTCGACCCCGAGATCGTCGACGATCCGGACGCCAAGCACATCAATCACATCACGCTCAGCTACACTTTCTACGAGATCGACCTGCCCGAAGGCGTGCAGGCCGCGCTCGATACCAACAACGCGGACGAAAAGTCCGTGAACTGAACGCCTATCCAACGAGGGAAACGAGATGGCGCACGCTAAGAACCACGACTACCACATTCTGAACCCCTCCGTCTGGCCCTTCGTGGCCTCCGTGGCGGCCTTCGTCATGCTGTTCGGAGCGGTGCTCTGGATGCACGGCAGCGGCCCCTGGATCTTCCTCGCGGGCTTTGTCGGCGTGCTCTACGTCATGTTCGGCTGGTGGTCCGACGTGATCGCGGAAAGCCGCGTGGGCGACCACACCCCGGTGGTGCAGATCGGCCTGAAATACGGCTTCATCCTGTTCATCATGTCCGAGGTGATGTTCTTCTTCGCCTGGTTCTGGTCGTTCTTCAAGCACGCCATGTACCCGATGGGCCCGAACTCGCCCGCGGTCGACGGCGTCTGGCCGCCCGCCGGCATCGAGACCTTCGACCCCTGGCACCTGCCGCTGATCAACACCATGATCCTGCTTTGCTCGGGCTGCGCCGCGACCTGGGCGCACCACGCCCTCGTGCACGAGAACAACCGTCAGGACATGAAGTGGGGCCTGATCATCGCCATCGTTCTGGGCGTGATCTTCTCGATCTTCCAGGCCTACGAATACAGCCACGCGGCCTTCGGCTTCTCGGGCAACATCTACGGCGCCAACTTCTTCATGGCGACCGGTTTCCACGGCGCGCACGTGATCATCGGCACGATCTTCCTGTTCGTCTGCCTGCTGCGCCTGATGAAGGGTGATTTCACCCCGACCAAGCATATCGGTTTCGAGGCC
>Ga0115012_10000101_pt1 | contig 49405 bp, 65 predicted proteins | sample TroAtlMetagenome_FD_88706 | JGI IMG/M metagenome (GOLD analysis project Ga0115012, IMG submission 88706) | Marine eukaryotic phytoplankton communities from Atlantic Ocean - Tropical Atlantic ANT10 Metagenome | ecosystem: Environmental > Aquatic > Marine > Oceanic | place: Tropical Atlantic... | reverse complement strand
GTTGATGCCCCTGATTCTACCTGCGTTAATGCCAATACCAGCCCTTTGTGCGACATATTTGCCAATAGCCATATCACTGCTAAAGATACTATCGAGGGTGTCATCAGAATCAACCAAAACACAAGATGCAAATTGACGAATGGGTGTTCTGACCCCTGCCATGACTGGTGTTGGGATGTTGATTTTGTGTCTACTGATTGCTTCGTAGTATCTTCTGACATAATCTAGCCTCGTTTCTTTAGGATAATGGGAAAACATTGTAGCCGCAATCATCATATACATGAACTGCGGTGTCTCATATACTTGACCGCTACTGCGATCTTGTACAAGATATTTATCTACAACTTGACGAAGACCTGCATAAGTGAACAGGTAATCTCTATCGTGATCAATATATGTATCTAGGGTATCAATTTCTTCGTCTGTATATTTTGTTACAATCTCTTTATCATACACATTCTTCCTAATACATTGAGTAATATGATCTCCCAAAGTAGGATGCTCTCTTATCCTTCCATAGAGACTCTTCCTAAGTCCAAACAATAAAAGTCTAGCAGCAACATACTGATAATTAGGAGCATCTAAACTGATCAAATCACTAGCAGATCTAACAAGAATCTCTTGAATCTCTGCTGTTGTAATCCCATCATAAAATTGCAATCCAGATTGTATTTCAATCTGACTCGCAGAGACCCCTGCAAGATCCTTGGTTGCCTCTTCAACCATTTTATGCATCTTATTAAGGTCGAGAGGTTCAATGCTTCCTGACCTCTTTTTAACCTTAGTTCCGTTACTCATATTTTTTTCCAGTTGTTAAATTTTACTTTGGCTTGTAGACCTGAATATGTATTGGATTCTACTATAGTCTGAACATCATGTCCAGCGAGAACCATATCATTTATGTCCTTTTCCTCAATGTTAGAGGGCCAGATGACGACACATTCACCTCTGTCGATGGTGTTGGAGATTCTTGTTGTAATTTCCTTAGACCTTGGCTCGTTATCATAAACCCAAGTAGGAGTGCTAACACCCCACTTCCCAACATCACAGTCTGCACCGCACATAGCGATGCTATTGCGAAGAAATGTGCTGTCGAACGGTCCTTCTGTAATGTAGACTGGAGCATCTCTTCTGATGTTATCCAGTCCGTAGATCTTTGGTGCTTCATCATATAGCATTATAGTGATATATTTAACAGAATTGGAAACTAGAGATCTTCCCTGAAATCCTACCAGTTTTTTCTTATAGAAAAGAGGTATGATAATTCTAGGTTCTTCGATCACATTGGATCCAAATGTCTGTTTCAATGAGTTAGTAAACTCACAGAATCTCTCTGCATAATAAAATTTATTAGGATCAATATTTCTACTTTCAAGGTATGTACGGCCTTGAACATTGTCCCTGCAGAAAGGTAGATTTAACTTGGTATCAAACTCTGGAGGTTCAAAATTAAACTTTGGTTCTTCTACAACAGATCCTCTTCCAGTATGACCCTTCTTAAATTTCTCCATAACAAATTTCTTATGGAGTGTCGGATCCAACTGCTTAAGAAAATTACTAAAAGATAAAGAAGCACCACAATTGTGACACCTAAAATTTGTATCTGTCCTTACAACATAAAAATACCCCCTTGCCTTATTGCGATGCTTCTTAGAATCACCACAGATAGGACAACGGAAGTTGTAAAGATCCGTTTTTACCTTTTTAAATTTTTCAAGACGAGCAGATACCAGACCAATAAATTTTGAATCAACTAGATCCATTCACCAAGGTTTGCTCTGCAGATATTGTAGCAGACCCTAACATGTTAGTCAAGACTTTTTGTCCGATTGGACTAACGATGAAAGATATAACAGCAAGAGCACCACAAATAGTCCACATCTTCTTCTCCATGACCTGTAGGCGGTCATCAACCTTTCGTATGTCTCTTTCACAACCTTTCTTAATCTCCTCTGCTTTACGGTTGACTTCACGATGGACTGACTCCACCTTCTCAAACAGTACAGCATCTATTCTATCTTGCTTATCAAGCTTCTCATTATGAACAGCAAGTAGCTCCCCCATCTTTGTGGAGTTGTCAGAAAGTTTATCTACTACTCTCTCTAACCTTTCTAGAATGGCAGTATTTACATCCATCTCTTTCTAGATCCAGAACCACCATACAAATATCTTTTTAAAGGTTTCTTATCCTTCTTCTTCTTACCTAATCCTTTATCATATCCTGCTACTGGTCCTTTAGCATCAGCACTACTACTGAAACCACCAGAAGATCCAACTGCATTACCAGCCATCTCTTCTCTTATGAATTTTATGATTCGAGATAACCGAGGATCCATTAGATGTCCTGTAGTTTTTCTATACAATAAACATCATCAACAATATTATTTAGTTCTGTGGAGGGGTATTCAGGTATCCTACCAAGATAAGAAAGGAAACTCTTAGTACATGACCACAATTCTTTATCCAATTTAAAGAAGAGTAAAGGTACTCCAGCATCACCAAAGACATTAAAAAGGACTATGAAATGATTAAGAATAAGATGAGTCCTTAACTCTCCACTATTCTTATATCGTTTCAGTAGCCTTTTTATGTATTTTATTCTTTTAAGATCATCATAAAAGTCATCCTCTGTAACGGCCTGAGGATTATCATAATTTTTTATAGCGAAGAGGAGATAGTTACTATCATTCAGTTCATCAAATCTCATAACAAATCAAAAAGAATGTGATCTATTCGTCAGTTGGATATGCGATGCCATTTGCACCAGTTGAAATACCAGACATTGCAACAAGAGTCTCAGATTTTACTCTTAGATTTCCATGCATGTCCATGTATGTTTGAACACCAACCCATCCTTCATGTGCTATGTGATAAGAACCTGAAGTTGTTGTGGATATACCATATACAAGTGAATCATACTCAGTACGATCTTCTTGGTATACACTATCTAGTACCGAACTCTTAGGAAGTTCACTAATGTAATAACTAGTGGTTGCGATACTTGCTGCAGATAATCCTGCTACAGTATCGATTGTTAAAATTCTGTCGCTGGTAATACCAGTGATAACTGCGTCACCGTAATAGGTTCCAACGCCACCTCGTGCTCCTACTCGGAGTACCTGTCCGACGACTACATCGGATGTGAAGGTAGTACCAGTTCCTGTAACGGTAGTACCGTCAACTGCTACTGTACCAAAAGTAGCAATGTTATCATTATTGCCCCAAAGAGCCATGTGTCTACACCCGAACTACAATTTGCATAGAATTATTTATAAAACTAAGTAATCCCCAGTCTCATAGACTTTCTGATCTTAGCAACCAGAGCATCATCTATATCATTATCAGTGGTTGCAGCATACTCTTCCATCATAGTTACTGCAAATTCTTTCATCTGTTTTTTGAAAACCTTTCTTACCATTATTAATAGAAAAGGTTTTAGTAATAAAAATATTAAAGTCATTAGCATTCACATAGGTTAGGGTGTTCACCTGTAGCACAATATTGTCCTTGAGTATATGTGTCTGGTACATCTGTACAACTATATGAACCAGCACTACCTGTATTCATAAAGGAGTATGCATCAAGACCATATCCACTGCCACCTCCACCATTATTCATTCCAAGTCCACATCCCACTAATAATGGTGTGAGTAGTATTAAAGCTAGTTTACGCATAGAATTTTTCTGCTGCTGTGTAATAGTCTCCTATATTATGATCCGCAACCCCATCAAACCTGGTATTGTCTGCATCAGGTAAGTAGATCCGTGGATGAGTATGTACATAGCCAGCAAGCCAAGGAGGAGTCCTTGCAACAATGTCATCACCATGCACAAACCGAAGATGTTCAAGATCTTTAATCCTCCTACGAAGTCTACGACCACCTGGTCTAGGCGAACCAGCAGTAACTAATCCTATATTAGTATTACCAGACTCCCATAATGCATCAGCAATTAATGTTGCTGTTGCACCACCAAGAGAATGACCTGCAATAACTAATTTTCTTTTAGGATCTAATGCTTCATAACCAATGACCAATGATGCCAATGTTCTATTAGCATTGTTCTTAAATCCTCTATGGCAATCGTCTCTCTTGATAAGAAACTTAAGATTAGTTACCCAGTCTGTAGTTTCTTTTGTTCCTTCTACTGCAAGAATAGTATGTCCTGGAACCTTTCGACTAACCAAAAAGTCTTGGTCATGAGGATAAACATCCCTGCAGCACCTGAGTGCTTCAAGGATTACTTCCTTTGATAATGTCATCTTTCTATTATAACTGTATTATATATCAGTCGTACTTCTTTCTTCCACCTACCAATCTACCAGATCCTTTCTTATCGTAAAACTTGACACCATGTTTCCTAGTATCAGTATACTGGGCATCTTTCTTTTTACGATCTGCTATTTTTTTCTTCTGGCGATCTCTGGCTGCTTGTGCATCTGCCATAAATTGCTGAAACGAGGATTCTTTTTGAATATTTTTTACTTCTTTATCAATTAATAGTTTTTCTAATTTCTTTTTCTTTGCTACAGTAGAAGGCTTACTGCATCTGGAGATTTCTTCTTTATTATGTTCCACTGGTATCCCTCATCAATTTCTCAGCATCTGCTTTTGACTGACGACGCTTAAGAACTATATCTTTAGGTGTTCTACGAGCACCATACTCACCTGCCACTGGTGGCTTCTTACCTCTCTCTTTCTTATGCTGTCCTTCAGGTTTACCAGTCTCCTTACGGATACTAGTTCTAACTGCTCTCATTACAGGATCTTTAGTACCACCCTTCTGAGTTGGTCTACCCTTTGGCATGTTAAGAGAACCAGATGATTTACCAGTTTCTTTTTCGTAACGATTTAACTCATCAACAGATTCTACTTCCTCATTTTTGAGTTTTTTTTTCTGCCACGAATCAAGTGCGTCTACTGGACGGCCACCCTTTGCAAGTACTTCTTTCTTATGTGCTTGGAACTTCTTAGCACTAGCTGATGATGCATCACGCTTTGCCTTTGCCTTTGCTGCCTGTTGTGCAACATTACTCTTAGATATACGATCAATTCTTTCTGCAGGAGTTTCTTCTGCTAGCTTAGCAATCTCTTCTTCAATGGTTGGATTGATCTTAATAGTATTCTTTACTTTCTTCTCTTTAATTGTTGTTTCTTTTTCGTCAGAGGTCGTTGCGTCTCCTGACTTATACAACTTTTTTTCGGATACTTCTTCCTCCCTTTTCTGTCGATCAGCAACAATAGCTTCAGCAATCTCCCTGCGTAATTTCTCAGCAGGAGTTTCTTCTATAACCTCTTCCTCAACTTCGGAATAGGTAAAGACTTCTTTCATGCTGTTAAGCATGATTGCCTTAGCGGTTTCATCAATGTTACTCATCGAAGCTAATCCAAACTACGCTTTCTTCTTAGAGTTATTTATAAATGACTTGACCTTCTCAAGTGGAGTGAGTGCTTGTACATACTCACGATAAGAATCTGTACCCACTCCTCTCTTAATTGCAGGAACACCTGATAGGGGTATACGAGATACATATTCACTCAAATCCTTTATCCAAGATTTGAACATCAATCCCTCGTTAGTCACTGCTATGACATAGTTTGCACCTCTACGAACTATTCTACCAATCAATCCATGATTTAAATTCTCTACTAAAGTTCCAATATCAAATAATCCATTATCTAGATATATCTCTCTTAATGTATTTGGTGCAAGTTTAGGAGCAATCTGCCACATTTCTACACCTTCAGTCTTGGCAGCAGTACCCATAGATTTCTGTACTGTATTAAATAATTCTCTTGCAACTACACCTTTCGCTGCTTTTGGTAATCCTTTTTTGAATGCTTCAAAATCTCCATCTGCTGCTAAAGCTCTGAGCTTGGAAGCAGACATACCCTCGACACCTTCAGCATCGGGATCCCTTTCTCCCGCCGAAATAACATTAATTGCGTCAAAATTATAGAGTTGCCCGTTGTATTTGTTGGCGATCCCTTCAAACTCTTTCTGTCTGTCAGCACCCACAACGATATTAATGCTGGAGTACCCTTGTGTGTCTGCATGAGCCAATGCATCAAATATAGTACGAATTGCAGGATCATATACAATGTTATTGCTATGATCGGGGAATAACTTCTTCATGAAAAGAACCTTATCCTCGGTATCGAGTGGGTTCTTTTGTGGATCAACTGAATGTGATGGATATATTGTATACTCTCCACCCTCTGCTGTATCCGAAATCTTACTAAGGAGTTTTTCGTGACCAGCAGTAGGTGGATTAAATCTACCAAAACCAATGGTTAAAGTACCACGGGTTTTTTCTACTTCTTCTTCTTCTGCAGGTTCTTCTCCTGCTGGTTGTTCTTGTGGTACAGGAGGTGGACCAGTTTCGGGAACAGCACCACGAGCAGCCATACCTGGCTTAGTTGGATCTGTTTCTTGTGCTGGTTTGCGTCCACTATTAAAAACTAATTCACCTTCAATAGTTCTACCTACAATTCTTCCATTTGGATCCAACCAGGCACCATGACCATCCCCAGTCAAACCAAGCTTTGATGCTTGCTTCGCTGCGTTAGTCTGAGCTTCGGTTAGGAACTGTGCAAAATTCTTCATCCTATTCAGCAAACACCCGTCTAGTATCCTCTGCAATCTTATTTATATTGAATGATATAGTCATACGAAGATCTTTTGTATTGTTCTTTTTAACAAAGTGTTTTAAATGTGATGGAAATATTATCAAGTCTCCCTCTACAACACTGAGTTGACCATTTTCTTTTAAATGTAAGTTCTTTTCCTCATCCATAAAACTATCATCAAACATGAAAGCATAGATATCATCTTGAGGATTCTGAAATACAGTAGGAGTATGTACCTCTGGATTAAAACAAACATAATGTACAGCAGAAAAGAATCCAGGTAAATGAGAATGTGGTTCTTGGAAATGAGACTCCTCATAAACATTCAACCATATCTCATCAACATAAGGTCTATGTATTAAACCAATATCATTCTTAAACTCATTCAAAACTGTATTATAATTATCCTTTAACTCTTTGGGAAACGCACTATCATATTCAGTCCTAACCTCACAGTTCCATCCAGTAGGAGTACAATTAGTAGAATGATCCTTATATGAATTATACCTATCAAGCATATATGCTTTTAGGTCTGTAACATCTAGATTGTATTTGTAAATTCTAGTTGGAAAGAGATCATAATGAGCCATAAAATCTTTTGATGTTAGCAAACTGTCCATCACCAGTCAATAATTTTTTAAGACCAGTAGCAATATAAGCTTGGAACTGAGGTTGGTGTTTGAAAGAACCTTTATATCTCAATTCTAAATCTAATAATTCTATTGTATCAGCTTTTAACTTAAAATACAACTTCGCTGCTTTTGATGATGCTGTTTTCTTAGCATCAATCTCAATAGTCTTTTTAGCTTTCCTCATAGCAGCGAGTGCCAAAGCAATACTATCCATACCAATAGTAGTTCCTTTACTCTCAGTAATACTCATACCACTCTTGTTAACTTTACACTCACCAATACCAGTACACAATACAAAATCAAAATCATTGTTAGTATACTCACTAAGTTGATTCATCAATTCTTTTTTCAATACCAAATTAATTAAAGTATTAGCAAATAGATCTTGCTCACTTTTAATAACTGCTAAGAATTGTTTGTACAAACTATTCGGTTCGTTTCCAACCTTACCAAGTTTCCTATTAACAAAATCTCTCATCGCATTCGCATCTGTATTAGATATCTCACTAGCATTCAACAATGCAGGATCATCAAAGTTGCCAGTATCCTTAAGATTAATAAGATCTACATTAACAACCTTTCCATTTTTCCTTACAGGAATCTTAGTTGTCCACAATTTTTCATTGGTAGCATTTCTAGGATTAGTTCCATCTGGCAATTCAGCTAGTCCTGCCAATGGTCCACTAATCATAGCATCCTTTATAACACCAGCAAAAAAGTTTTGTCTTGCTGTCTGCAAATCAGTTTTAATCTTATTAAACTTTTGACTACTACCATTCATTATAGTATCAAATGCTTTATTGATTATTGTTGGATCGGGTGCAGTTGGTTTTGGTTTTTTCTTTAGAGATACACCAAGATATACTGGTCGGTTACCATTTTTATATTCTACAATAACATCAGATGAATTATAATCTGCCATCCCAAATGCTTCAAACTTAAACTTACTAACCTTCTCTGGCCATTTCTTTCCAGTAAGATATGCTGCTAATGGTTCTCCTTGAGTTTTAAATGTAGACTGCTGTTTCATAAAACTCTTAACGGCTTTAGCAGCAGACACTCCTACAATAGCATCAGTATAAAATTTTGATTTATCAACTTCATCATGCAATGTAATCAACCTCTTAAAGGTAGCCTTATCATTACCAGCACCTTCGCACCTATCATCATAAGCATCGTTAAGAGTATTGATAAATTTTCTTAGTGTGGTTTCATTAGTTGTAGCACCACTCAATTCACTATCCTTACATAATACAGCACCAGCAAAGAATCCTTCAGATGGTTCAGCCATAAAAAAAGAGGGATCGTTGTCCCTCTTATTTAGATTTAAAGGTCGTCTATACGCCTATTCTCTGAGAAATATGAGTTAAAATGTCCTTCTGGATACCTAGAAGAAAGTTTCTCAATGTTCTGACTAAGAACATCATCAAGAGACACATCTAATGCAATACATGCTTGTGCAACATACCATAGTACATCACCAAGTTCTATTGCTAAGTGCCTTCTATTTGCATCATCATATGGTTTGCCTTGGAATGCAATCTTCTTAACAATCTCCAAGAACTCACCACTCTCAGCAGAAAGACCAACAGCAGCAGTCAACAAACGCTCTAGTTTACATCCCTGTGCTTGAAGTTCTGCGGTACGAGCAATAAATGCTGAACCATTCTTAGAAGGTTCACTGGTTACAGCATCTGCAAACCTAACATACTCTGCCCACTTAGGATTGTCTGGTCTAGCAGGTGATTTAATATCAGGAGTAATAACAACTTTTGGTTGTTCCTGATTAAATGGTCTAGGAGGAGTTGGTTGTGCTGCTTGTTCTTGTGGAGTAGGGTTAGCTATACTACCCAACTGAGGTCCAGTAGCATCTACAGGATCATCTTTCCATCCTTGTACTTCAGCATCCTCAGGTTCTGCCTCCCAAAATTCTTTAGGACGGTTTGGTCTCCGAGGGGGTGTTGCTACTGGTTTCTGACCTTGTGTAAAATCGTTGTCAGAAATAGCATCAGAATAAGTTGGCATGACTATAAGGGTCTTGTGTATTCAGGATTATAATTATGTAGCGTCGTTAGTCTAAAGAAATCCCAAGACGCTTTGACAATTTCAAGATCTCCATCACGAAAATCCAGATCCTCTGGTAGTATACCATAGAAAGCTGTGAAAGTCAATCTATCAGATGTACCAAACCAATCAGGTTCAATGACAGGGTTATGTAAATTGTAAGTAGAGTAAGCAGCAAGACTATTATAAGGCATAGTTACTGCATCTTCATATTTAAATTGTTCATAGTCTCTCATTTGAAACCATGAAGTAGCACTAATATTCTCATGTCTGTTTTGAAAATTATTCAGAGCATTCAACTCATCCATATTAAAATCTAAAAGACTTTTCTTATTCATCCAAGACCAAAATCCTGTCTGAACAGATCCATGATTTGTTAGATTAATATTCAATGCAACATTCTGAGTCTCTTGTGCTGGTTGAGAGGGATGAGAATCTGTATGAGGATAACAACAAAGACCTCCACTTTGATCTAAGGTCATCTTTCCACCAGTTGCAGATGCATATACATCAAAGAGTCTGGGTCTAGGGACACCAAATATCTTACCAATTGGCTTAGATAATCTATGACAAAATTGCTGAGAGAGTAGTCCAGATATTTCATGAGTCAATCCAGGACGGATGATCTCATCACCAGTCATGTTTCTAGTCTCCCAGAAAGGAAGTGTATTAGTAAATTCTACAACCTTATCAGGATACTTAAAGACATCCTTAGCAATCAATACAGGTATATCATTATCCTTACCCAAGTAATGAAATTCAAATTCAAGATTGTTTATTTCACCAACCTGATCCCATATCTTATCAGCAGAATTAATCATTAAACTTTAACTTAGCAAATTTATCAGAAGTAGATTCTTCTTCTTTAATAGGAAACTCTTCTTGATTACTATCTACCAATTCTCCACCCCTATCCTGTTCACAATCGTACAATCTCATCTTAGCACGATCAATACCTACAAGAAATCTCTTATTGAGAGTAGGATCATTGTATCTATTCTTCAATTGTTTAACCATTATCTGATTAACTAATTCCAACTCCTCAGTAGATATGAGAGCGAACATAAGGTCAGCAGTAGCAGGGAGTCCAAAGGATTCCGAAGTGTCAGTAATGTCAACATCGCTAGAACCGAAACCAGCACGAGTAGTTTGAGTAGCACTGACAATCGGTACATCAGTTTCGACAGCCAAACCCCTGAGTTCTTCAGCAATTGCTTTAATGTAGGAATACGAATTAACACCTATAGTTCCTCTATACCTTGAAGATGCACATATGTTTAAGTAATCAATGAATATTATATCAGGTCTGAATGACTTCTTTAATGCCAATTCATTAAGCAATGCTTTGAAATGACCTGAGTGAGCAGATGCAGTAGGATACTCTTTAATAATAAGTTGCCCCTGTGTCTTTTCAGATAACTTAGTTACCTTATTCTCAAACAAAACACGAGGAAGATCTGTAATATCCTTGATATTAATATCTAATAGATTAGCATCTATTCTCTCAGCAATCTTCTCTTCAGCCATCTCAAGGGTGATGTATAAAACATTTTTACCTTGGAGTAAATTACTAGCAGCAACATGGCACATGAAGAGAGACTTACCCACACCAGTACCTGCAAGAGCAACATTGAGAGTCTTGTTAGGAAGACCGCCCTTTGTAATACGGTTGAAGAATTCCAAGTCGAAAGGAATTTTGTCCTCACGACGATGGTATGATTCGTATCTTTCTTCGTAATCTGCAAGATAATCGTGTCCTATATGATTATCAAAAGAAACAGCAAGAGCATCAGATAAGATATTAGGAATAGCATCTCTGCCTTTATTCTCATCCTTACCATCAGCAATGGAAATAGATTCCATCAATGCCAAATATATAGCCCTATCTCTACACCATACCTCTGTAGTATCAAGCAACCACTGGTTATGAGTAGCATCTTCACTGAGAATATCAATCAGTTGTGAAACATCTTTATACTCCTGCTCAGAAATATCCTCTCTCTTTTGAATCTCAATAGAAAGGATCTCTGGTGTCAAATTCTTATCGTATTCTTGAGCAAAGTATGCTATCTCCTCAAAAATAACCTTTTCAATACGCTCTTGAAAATATTCCTTATCAATAAAAGGAAGAACCTTCCTTAGGAATTCCTCATCATGAATGAGGTTCCTTAGGATGGTCAGTTCTATACGATCTTTCATTAGGAACCATAACTAAATTCTTGCTTGGCGATAGCGTCAAGCTTCTCCATTATAGCATCAGTAAAATACTCTTCAGGTTTTGCTAGAATTTGTTTGGCATATAACTTCTTACCTGCAATTTCATATCTACCTGCTACATTTTTCCACAACCCTCCAATCTCACCTAGTTCAAGGAGACCGTAGTACTTATCAAGACCACGCTCATCATAGAATAGACGAATGGTTACTTCTTTATTTTCTTTGGAGAATCTAGATTTGGCTGTCTTAGCTTTGATAAGGTTTCCAACAACTTCCCCCGAATCCTTTTCCTTTTTTTTGCTGAGATAAATGATCGTAGACGAGGCGTACTTGAGGCCACTGCCTCCTCCCATTTCTTTAGTAGGGACATAACTGCCGATAACATCGTAGGTGTGATTTGTAACTATAAGGGGTATGTTTGCTTGACCAAGTTTTAATGTGAGCATTCTAAATGCTCCCTTGACAAGTTGTGATTTGGTCATGTCACGGACTTGCTTCTCATTCAACGCATCAGTTATTTCCTTTTCCGTTGATAGCATTCCCAAAGAGTCTAACACAAACATACAAGGTTTGCGATCCTCTTCTGACATCTGTAGATATTTATCAACCGCTTTCAATGCTTTCTGCCTAAACTCTTCGATAGTTACCACATTGACAACAACCAAACGAGTAGTATCAATACCACGATCCTCTAATAAGGATTTCGATATAGCAGACTCAGTATCAAAATAGAGGGTATAAGCATCGGGGTTATTATCAAGAAAGTTCTTAACCACGGCGAGAGAGAAAAAAGTTTTTCCAGTACTAGATTCTCCAGCAATTGCAGTAATTTTATTACTAGATACACCCCCAAAAATAGAACCTGATATGAGTCCGTTAAAAACCAACGAACCCGTATCAACATATTGTTCACTGTCTGATATATCGGATGCGAGTTTTGTGTATTCATCGCCTATCTCTTTTACAATGTCCTTCAGAAAATCCATTACTTTCTCAATGTTTTTAAGTATTCTAGCACATGTTCACGAACTTGCATAAGCTCGTGATAACATTTTTGATTGTGAGCACATGCTCTTAGACTGCTATCTGGTTTTTGAACTGACTCAATAAAGATGTCAAGACCACGATTCCATTTTTGTTCTTGGCTTTCGTGGTCGTCAATAGAGTTCTGATCTTTCATATAATCATGCCGTATTGTTCACGGATAATTTTTTTATAAGGTCCACCAGGATTAGCATCTCTAGTTTCCTTTACTATTTTAAGTTTTTGGAACAAAGCAGTATCACCACCCAAGTGCAAGGCACTAAGAATGGTAGCCAACTCCTTGTCATCGACAGGTAAGTCCATTAGGCAAAAAATGATTCCAGGTTTGCTGTTTTCTCAACGCTCCAACCAATTGCATCAAGAATAATCTTAAGGGGTTCAAGGAATGCCTTGTTGAATTGTAAATCATAATCGATGTATTTGTCAAGCCCTAACTCAACAGGATAGTCTTGAATAAATGATAAGACATTTTCATGAATAGTATTCGGTTTTTTCAAATAGCAGAATTTAATCTTCTCACCATTCTGAATAAGAGAATACTTGTTAGTCAATTTCCTCTCTTTAATATAATGGTTGAACAATAGTGCTCCCCTAACATGAATAGGAGTTCCTTTTGTATAGATGTCAGCATTGGATTTATACTTTGTGACATCACTAACAGACCTAGGAAATGATATTTCCTCAGGTGGAAGATTCCTAAACTTTTTCCGACACCCATCTATGTAGTTAATTACATCATCCTCACTACCAGTCATGATAATCTTAAATGCGTCTTTGAGCATATTCCTACAAGATGCAGGAGTAGAAGACTTAACAGACTCAATACCCATAACCTTAAGTTTAGGTTCATTGTACTGAACACCTTCACTATTCCATACATTTAAGATGTATCTCTTCTTAGCAGTCCATATACCACGATCAGCAATGTTCTCTCTCTTCATGAACATCTTCTGATCATAAGCACTAACATAGTCTGCTAGTTCTTTATAGGACTTATCGATGAAAGGTTCAAATTTCTCCTCACAAATCTTATCAAGAAACGGGACAATCTTAGCAGGATCTCTTTCCTTATCTTTGTAGACAACATCGACAAGAGGACCAAGGTTAAGGTAGATACTATCAGTATCACTAGCAATAACATAATCAGTACCCTCCGTTTTAAGTATCGTGTTTAAATAATTATTAATCTTATTCTCTATCCATCTAATACTAACCTGTCCTGATAGAGTAATGGCTTCAGCATTTGCTAGTTTATAATACCTGAAGTACTGATTGCCGATAGCACCATAAGCAGAGTTAAGAGAAATCTTCTTTGCCATTTGGATGTTGTTACACCTGGCAATCTCTTTTTCAAGAGCAACTGTGGGTGTCTTCTCGTATTTCTTCTTGGCATCGATCATCCTCTTCTTAAAGATCACACGCTCATTGTACATCTTCTCCATGAGTTCAGGGAGAAAACCTCTTTTATCTTTTCTATACTGTGCTCCATTAGCACAGGTTGCATACTCACCATCTATATCAGTCTCCTGATTTAAGATCCTCTCAACGCTCGCACTGGAATGTCGAGTCTCCCTGAGGGTCTCTGGTGAGATATTGTACTGCATAATAAGATGAGGGTACAGGCTATTAAGGTCAAAATTGACCACCCAATCATAGCGTCCCGCTTTTGGTTCCTTGACATAAGCTCCTGCGTACTTTTCGTCTTTGTCTGATCTTTCTTTTTGAGGAATTACTATTCCCTTTTTCTTCAGGTCATTATATATGATCGTATCCCACATACGAACCTGAAAGAAGACATCATTATAGTTCACTTTAGCATCATATGCCATAGTGAGTGCCAGTTCGATAAGTTTCATCTTGTCTTCAAGACGATCTACCAACTCCACATCCTTGATATTATACTCTACAAATTTCTGCCACCCATTAGTGTAAAAATCTTTAAAGGTATCAAATTCACTATGGTCTAATTTCTGCTGACCCAATTCTACCTGTGCAATATAATCCAACCTATAAGACTCTTGTGCTTTATAAGTAAACTTCTTATAAAGATCAAGATAATCTAACTGAGTTATACCACCAATATCATAATAGACCTGTCTACGACCCTTAATGAATACTTCCTTTTGACTAACCAATCCCCAAGGAGATAATCTTCTTGCAAGTTTCTCACCTAGAAGACGCTCAATCCTCTTGGTAATATATGGCATATCGAACAGTTGAATGTTCCATCCAGTAACAACATCAGGAGTATTATCCATCCACCATTGAATGAAACTACTCAACAGATCATGCTCATTATTAAACTGTATGTAACGAACATTCTCTTGCTTGTTCTTAAATGAACCAACACCCCATGTTGTAATCTCCTTAGTATTATAGTTCTGCACAGAGATCAATAAGATCTCTTGGTCAGCAGATTCCACATCAGGGAATCCATTCTCAGAACGAGTCTCAATGTCAACAGTTAATAAACGAACCTTATTAATATCAAACTTGATCTCTTCTTGGGGATACTTATCAGAAATGTACTGATAGATGTATCTCTCATTACCATAAATTTTAAATCCTTCAATATCTTCATACTTACGATAAAACTCACGGCAATCTCTTACCGATCCTGGTTTAATAGGCTCAACATATTCACCTTCTAATGTCTTATAGAAGGTCTTCTTCTTTGAAGGAACAAAGAGAGTTGGATTGTATTTCTCTCTGAACTGAATGTACTCACCATTATCATAACCACGAACGAGGAAGTTATCCCCGATCATTTGTACATTAGTGTAAAACTTCATTCAGTGGATAGTACTTGTTTGTATGCTTCTAAAATAAATTTTTCTGGTTCTACAAGAGTGAGAATCTTATCACTACTAATACGGCATTGATTATCTGCTGACTTGTTAAGAACATCCCAAGGTTTTAAACGAGAAGTATACTCCTCTGGTTCCTCTTCATCATCAAACTCCAAAAATTCATATGGGTTAGTGAGTTGACAATCTGGTTCTCCAATGTCAGCACCATACACTTCCTCAACATCTGCGATGACACATTTATAACTGTCATCAAATACTATTATCTTAATTGCCATTTTGCAACTCCACATACATGACCCTGAGATCAGGGATAGGTTCAAACACGCATTGAACCGAACTAGGATTCACAATAAATGTAGAATCATTTGTTAACGGTTGCCAAGTGGCCAATGAAACTTGAGATGCATTGTCCTGTACTTGAGATGCATCTTCTTGTAGGGTCATCGTTGGTTGTAGAACAACCCTAAGTGGATTATTAAAAAGATATTGCCTACTATCATTCTCTGGGTCAATTACTTCCTTTATGTCAGCGATAACTTGATCACCTCCAACAACTGCGACTTTTATGGACATAATGCCTTTTGTAACCTCCAACCATTATAACATGAAAAAAGGGGTCTTGACGACCCCTTTATATATTACCTCAATATGTCAGTACATATCCGCTTACAAGTCGGTTGATCATCTGCACATTCTATGATGCAGTCGAAATATTCCGAGATTGCGTCATCAGTATCTATATCATACTTGATGTCTATGTGATTCCATTCTGCCATCTGATTTTGTGAGATGATGTTATGCATACTTTGTTCCTCTAAAAAACAATACAATAATAAAAAGAGGGTTTCAGTGCATTTGGTTCTCCGTAATGTACCTTTCGGTGACTAACTCTATTTAGTCAGGAAACCCTCAAATAACTCAAAAGACTTAACAAAAATTTATGCCTAGTCAGATCCAGTCCTTACGCTGGTGATGTTCAGGAACTACCTTAGTAAGTGTAACAGAAAGTAATCCATCTTCAAAGTTTGCTTCTTTGACAATGGTGTCATCAGCAATAGTCCACTGTCTATTAAAGGATCTCTGTGCAAGTCCTCTATGTGTATAGTTTATATCTTTATCTTTATCTTCTTTGCTTCCCTCAACAATGAGTCTACCATATTCTGTATAGACTTTGACCTCATCCTTTTTAAATCCTGCTAGTGCTATCTCTAGTCTGGATTCAGTATTGGTTACTTGGATAAGATTGTAAGGTGGATAATTGTTTGTTGTTGTATCATCCCAAAAACGATTGAGATAGTCATCCATTCCAATACTATTCTTTGTAATCCTATCAAATAGTTCTGGAAGATTGGCTGCGTGATACTGTGCTAGATTTGTCATCATAGTTCTCCTTATAAAAGCGAGTGTTTAGTTTGTGTCCCTTACGGCGACAACACTATTTAGTATGGATTGTGTATCTTTCCAGTCCTTAACAGGGTACGCTTTACCACCCATATTCTTTACGGCTTCCCCTAAAGAATAATCATTACCACCTTCTTCCATCCTATCGCCAAAGAATACTACCTCTTCACCCAACCTAAAATCTCTAAGTATCTGACTCTTATCAGATCCTTTAGGTCCAATATCAACACCAGTCTGTCCTCCTAATGCAACAGTCAACTCAGGAAAACTAGTTCTAATCCTATCTGCTATATCCTGTCTTTCTAATCTTTCTTTATCCCATCTGATATACTCATCTCTTCCTACAGATGGATCATCACCTCTACCCAAAATACTAAAATTAACATTACCAGGTCTCCTCTCAATATGTACTCCATTACGAAGAGGAAAGCAACTGTAAGCTAACTCATCATTTAAAAATCTCTCCAACTTGTCAGAGGGTTCCCACTCATCTCTATAAACATTATTATCACCCTCATATACATCACTACCAGAACAATTATAAACTCTCTTACAATTGTTGTAAATTCCTGGAGTGATTTGATCTAGGGTTTTCTTTCTATCACTACCTGTAACTAGATAGACTTCTTCTTTCTGAACAAAGTCAGCGAAGAAAACTAAAAACTCAAGGTTGATCATTTGTCGAGAAGGAGTTAGTGTCCCATCAACATCAAAAATAAATTTTTTCAATTAGGTAGATTCCTCTTCTGTTGTTTTTGTTTTCCTACCAATATTGTATTTGGTTTCTAGGATCCAATTGCCTTTATCTTTATAACTCAATACTTTGATTTGGTTTAAAGGAGCAATATCTGCTATTTTATCAGATTCTAAGATACGAATCAACCCCCAGTCTGCTAATAGCTGAGAAATTCTATTCCTTCGTTGTACATCATTAATGGTTAGGTTTGCTCTCTTACCATCTAAAGCAAACAGTTCCTTGAAATGAACTATGTAATATCTTCCCTGCTTATGAAGAATATGGCAGGACTGATAGAGTTTCTTTTCCTTCCTGGATGCAACCCCAATCCTTGTAAGAGTTTCTCTGACCTTTAAGAAATCATCTGGCTCACTTAAAGCCACTTCAATCATACTATCAGGCGACCAGTCAAAGGTCGGCTCAACAACAACACTCATTATACTAAAACAAATTTCAGTATTTCTATTTAGTTTAGACTCTTCTTAACATTCATAAGTCCCTCATGGACTATCTCATAGGTCTTTCCATAAGCCATTCTATTGATATAACGCTTATCCCACCACTCTGACATCTTACAATCCTTTCCAGTTTGCTTCTCATATATGCCAAGAAATACACTAAAGGTATCCCAAACAGGATATGGAAAATACATTGGAGATAAACAAACAAAAATATGATCATAAACATAATCCCCATGATCATATTCTGAAGCAAAACATGATCTCCATGTAGCAGGTTCACCTACATTCTCACATATGTATTGATTAATTGGAGTTCTAGTATCACTTTCATCCTTTCCTTCATTACGAATCCAAGTCATACTATTCAACCTTCCTTGACCATGAAGATAAGCACCCCAACTTCCTTCATCAACCTTACCATAAGTATTAGCATTATGATATTCTAATAAATGAACAGCATTCCAAACTTTCTGGTGCATAGAATCTTTATGCTCACTCTCTTCAGCATCTTCAATATAACATCCTGCTAAAAAATCATCATGATGATCTATGTTTACAAGATCAATCTTTTCTCCTTCAGGGAGATCTTTAAGTATCCAATCATGATCCCAACCAAAAGAAACAGTAGCATTGGGAGATGCTGCTAATGCTTTCGTATATGTTTCCAACATATAATCCAAACAATCATCATCAATTATTTTATCTCTATCATTCAACTCAGGATATCGTTGAAAATACTCTACCCATTTTGTATACGGATGCCATTCATCCCATAATTCATTATCATCATTAGGCCATTCTTCTACTACAGGAAAGCAGTAATCAATATCAATACTTAAAACTTTTTTCATGATAGTTCTTTAATTTTGTCAGTCCAATACTGACGATCATCATCAGTTATCCAAGGGTTATGTTTCTGCACCCAAGCATGTTGCAACCATTTCTCCTTAGTCCAATCTTTCTTTGGAGCCATATGGTCCTTTAAACTCACTTGATTCCACCAACATCCATTTTCTTTCTTATATATTTCAATTGATCAGGAGTCAAAATTCTTAATGCTTGTCTTGCTTTCTCGTTATTATATCCATAGTACTTCTTAACCAGATCCAAATCATTTATTTTATCTTGCTTCAACCAAGGAGCAAAACGCTTTCTCTTTCTAATTCCATTCAACATAAAACTATACTGCATGTCCTTGTCTAGATTTGGAAATCTATTCATCTCGTTAGCATACATGACACTATCGATAGTACCAGATAAACAACGATTGACAACATACGCTGGATACTTAGCATCAGGATCCTCCTCAAGAAGATTCTTCTTATTCAAATTAATTGAATTCAACCAGTCCTTTAATTCCATAGTATGTAATTCCCAATAACAAGATAGTCTAGATCCATATTTTTAAATCCTTTGATAGCATCTTCTGGAGTCTCTATAATGGGTTCCCCACTCTTATTGAACGATGTATTCAATAGAATAGGATCCTCAAACTTAGATAACAGATGACATATCCTAGGATTCTGTTTCTTATTAACAGTTTGAATCCTACAAGTCTTATCCTCATGGACAATAGCAGGAATCCTATCACTGATAGCATGTTGAGAGTTAAGCATATATGGAGTATGCTCTCCTTCTAAGAAATAATCATCAACCCTATCCTCTAACATTATACCAGCATACGGTCTCCAATGCTCACGATGCTTTATTCTCTTGTTTAAAATATCCTTATTCTCTGCTTGACTAGGACTCATAAGAATAGAACGATTGCCAAGAGCACGAGGACCATGTTCTGATCTTCCTTGGAACCACCCTACAATCTTATTCTTTTCAAGTTCAAAAGCAACAGTCTCACACAACAAATCAAAGTCTTCATAGTATTCCATGTTCTCTTCATCGGGAACAAAGTCATCATAGGACTTTCCAAGATATGTAATGTTATTCTTTGGCATATGAATTTGACTTCCATTCTTATACGCACCCCAAGCTGCTGCACCAAAATGTACACCAGAGTCATTGGTATATGGTGGAATATGCATGTTCCTGAATAGTGGTTTCAACAAACTATTAGCACATACATTAAGAAAAGATCCACCAGCAAAGCAATGATCTTCTTCTAGATAACCATCTTCTTGTAACGACTCAACCAATCCAACCAAAGCATCTTCAAAAGATCTCTGCAAATAATATGCCTTATCTTCTAGACTTCCTCGTATAGAATTAAAGACCATATGATAATCATAAAAGTTTGCTACATTATGTCCGAAGTCATACTTGTCAATGTCAAATAATTCTTTAGCATAATCATTAGCAAGTGTATATGGTTTGGGTGCATCTTTCTTACCCATTCTAGGCTTCTTACCATAAGAAGCAAGACCCATTATTTTGCCTTCCTTAGGAGTTTTATCATCTTCATACTCCTTACCAATTTCTTTACACTTACCCTCATATATTAACTTAGACCACTGACAATAGAATTCTCCAAAGGAATTCTCACCAACATCTCCAGGCATACGGAAGAACCTGAATATCTTTTTATGCTTATCAAAATATCCTATACTATTATTTTCTCCACCCCTAATATTACCTGTAGCAAAATCCCACATCCCACTACCCAATCCATCTAATGTTAAAAAACTTCCACTATTAAATGGAGAAGTAAAAACAGTAGAGGCAGCATGGCATAGATGATGAGATAAAAACCAAACCTCGGCATGAGGAAATAAATCTCTTAATATATTACTTGCTTCTTTTTCCTTACCTTCATACCAAATTTTTTTACTTGTAGTAGTAACTTCATCATATAAGAAAATATTATTCCAAGGGTATGTTGGAACATAACAGACAAGATCAACATCATCCTTAGATATATCACCTAGAACATAATCAATTGATTTACTAGGAAAACCACCATCTTCTTTTACCCTACTTAAACGCTCCTCATTAATACTTCTAATATGATATCCATCTACAAATAGAGTAGCACCTGCATCATGGCAATCAACATCCTCTTCTAACTTAGATTCAGTTAGATATTCAAGTTTACCGTAGAGTCCTATAATATTCATAGCATGTAATTGGTTAACACCAGTTCCTTACGATCCTGTTGATCTCTCATGTATTTACCCACAGATCTCATAGTATATGTGTGATCAAATTCAGATGCATTCCAATTAACAAAACGATCACGAACTAACTGTGATGAATTATATGATATCAAATGATCAGAACAAAATTCTTCACAGTCTGCAGCAAATTTATCATGGTCAAATCCTTTATGCATATTACCAGATTTACCATATAGATTCTGTTTAATATCATAAGGTGGATCTGAATACATAAAGACTGCTGGATCATCACTCAAGAGATCTTCATAAGAACCATTGGTGATTTTCCAATTCTCAATTAACTTACCATATTCTGCCAACTTCTCAATGCCACGGAAGGAAAAATTGGATTCACTTGCTTGTGCTGAGAAGGACGATGATTCAGTAAGACCAGAGAAACTACACTTATTAACAATATAAAAAGCAACTGCCCTCTCGAAATTTTCTTTTGACAAGTCATTTACAGTCTCCTTAGATTCAATGAATAATTCTTTAGCAGTATCTCTATCAGGATACTTATTTTTAATACTCCATATAGTATCCTGCATCTTCTGACCATCATGCTGGAGTTGCTGCCAGAAGATCACCAACGGTGTGTAAAGATCGTTAACCCACACTTTACTACTAGGGAACCTTTTAGTCCATTCTAGGGCAAAAGAACCCCCTCCTAGAAAACCCTCACGAAGTTCCCTGTATACAGGCTGACGGCCATCGACCCTTTTATTAGGATAGAAACCAAATAATTTTGGAACTGCTCTAGACTTCCCACCAGGATAACGAAGAGGAGTTTTCAACGCTTTCATTATACAAAAACTGTAGGCTTAACAGCAAAGAAATCTGGAAAGGTTTGAAATATTATAGGATCATACTGAGCATCTACTAAGCATTTCCTAAGATCAACCCCTTCTTGCTTTCTTCTTATTATAGAATCCCTGTCAAGTACCACATTCTTCATCTTTGGAAAATTTCCATTATCTAAAGTTGTCATGTCCTTGGCAGGAACCTTAAAGATAAGAGTTCTATAACAGGTTAATAATACCTCATAGAACACATCAGTATTTTCTTTATTCCTAGGATGCTTTACCTCACCCGTACTTTGAAATCTAAAATCATAGATATCACGATAAACAGTTTTACCACGCTTTAGCATGCCCTTATCCAGTTTATTCTTATAGATTACCTTTTTAACCTGACCCTTTCGTAGACCAGGTTCATCAACTAAAATATCAAGTCCATCATCTATAAAAGGTTCAGAAAAATTAATTCTATTTCTTAGAAGATACGCTTCTACGATTTTCTCACATGCTCCACCAGAATATAGTGTATCATTATTACCGTAGTCTGTCGTACCCTCAACCTTCTCCTCATCAAGGAGAGGTGGCATCACAGGAATTATTCTCATTAGTAGAACTTGGGTTTGCTATCAATCTCTACAACGATAGCATCCATTATTCTGTTGAATGATTTGGACATCTGACGGTATCCAGTTCCAACATACAACTGGCCTAAAAATACTGATACAGTAGCAGCACCCCAGAAAATATAATAGAATCTGGATTTGACCTGGTGTCTTTTCTTTTCTTTTTTACTCGCCAAAAGTTCCTCCATAATATCTTTGTTGGTTATTGGATTCATTTGAACTTACATTCTACCATGATTTCAGTTAAACATGCAAGCATATTTATCTCTTGATCTGCTACAAAAGCCATTTGATACTGATACTTAGCAATAATGAGGATAGCAGCAGCAATGCTAGGACCGTCCAAGGATACAGATAGAGCATCGTAAATACGACGAAAAAGTAAGTTAGGATCATTGTCCAAATTAGCAACGGTCCACTTCCTAACCGCCGTAAAGTCCTTCCCTTTGAGTTTTTTAATGAGATCATTAACCTTGACATCTGAAAATTCTGCTAGAATAGCACTTTCTATTTTACCACCAACTGAGTATCTTTGACACTCATTTAAGACTCTTCTCCAATCTGGGAAGTGTTTGTTGATGAGTTCTGCAATGACTTTCTTATCAGCTTCAACCTTTTCTTTCTCCAATATATCATTGAGTCTATTAAAGAACGATGCTGCAATCTGCTGCTTCTCTCTACCTTTAATACCAAATTCAACCACAGCACACCTAGAATGTAGGGGTTCGATAATCTTATTCTTGTAGTTACAAGTGAAGATAAATCTGCAGTTATTATAAAACGCTTCAATATTTGCCCGAAGTAGAAGCTGTACATCGTGGGTTGTATTATCTGCCTCATCTATTATGATTACTTTGTGAGCACTACTTTGTGATAAAGACACTGTAGAAGCAAAATTCTTTGCTTGATTCCTAACGGTGTCAAGAAATCTTCCTTCATCAGAACCGTTGATGATAATATAATCGCATGATAATTGTTCACACAATGCTCTGGCAATAGTTGTTTTACCACAACCAGCAGGACCAGCAAGAAGTAGATTAGGTATCTCTCCTTTATCTACAAACTTCTGAAAAGTATCTTTGATATTGTCTGGAAGAATACAGTCCTCAATTTTCTTAGGTCTATACTTCTCGACCCATAGAAATTCGTTTTTCATTACAAAAGGTTCAATGAAATAATAATACGATCTTGGTTACTATCATGTGGTGGAGCCATATGCAACAAACCACTTGGGAAGATAACCAAGTCACCTTCTTCAACTGCAATAGAACTGGTATCACGACTACCAGATTCTGATGCAAAGGGTGAAAAGAACAAAGTACTTTTATGTACATTCGGATTCATTCTAGCATATAATACACAAGAATACCCGACAGTTCCATGATCATGTGGAACATGATAGTCTCTGCTCTTATATCTTTGACACCACAGACCACTTACATGAGTAAATTTATATTGAGCAATTGTTAAGAATTCATCCAGATATGGTTGGAGAATCTTAAGCATTTCTTCAGCATATGGTGGTGCTGATTTACTAAAGTAATCTGTGTAATCAATGTGTGTATCTTTAGACTTTTTACTGTCAAAAGGAACTGTAGATAATATACGGTCACCTTCTTCTTTCCATTCAGTCACATTGACTTTATGAATATAGACAGTAAAAAGAGGTAAAGACTTAATCGACATAAGTTGAATCAGGTTCCAGTGCTATGAAGTAATCAAGATTGTACTTGCTATTAGTAAACCTAGCAAGATTCTTCTTAGAGATAGCAACATCATATGAACCAGGAATCAACTTAATATTCTCAATCTTAAAGTTGAACTCAAATACCTTATCAGTTTTACCAACTACTAAAGAAAACTCATTAGAGTTATCATTCTTCTTGTCACGAACTGTCAGGGTAATGTTTGATTCATTTCCAACAGCAGCAAGATCTGGTAATTGATATACAGCAGATGCTTTAAGTAACTTTTGAAGTTGAATACTATCTAACTGAAAATTAACATCAGCACTAGGAAGAGTAATTCCTTTTTCAGGTGGAGTTATAATACAATCAGGATCTGCGAAAGCAAACTTAACCTTAGTTGACTTACCTTCACGAAGAATCATATAAGATTCATGCTTAAGATCGATGTCAGGATCATTCATAAGATTGACACCATTTAAGAACTGAGGAAGATCATAGATCCCAAAGTCCTTTTCAAAATTCTCATCAACTTCTGCTTCTGCAAGGATGTTTTTCATCACAGAAATTGTACGAAGTTTAGATCCTTTTTTAACCAAAATAGATTGGTTGATAGAGGAGAAATTCTCCAGTAGACTAATTGTTTTGTCAGAAAGTTTCATATCCATTGGTAGATTCCTTGTCTAATCCTTCAAAGTGGTAAAGAAGTACAGCATAATGTATTATCTTCTGAATGTCAAGTCTCGTGGTTCCTTTTTTGTCGTAACGAGACGCATACTTAAGTATGTTACTACGACAGAATGCAGCTGCATCCCCTACTGCTTCAATGAGATCTAGAGTTTGTACTCTATCATTGTAAGCATAGTGAGAACTATATGTTCTACTAATGTAATCCTGTATCGACTTCAGAATTTCATCCTCATTGTACTTGTAATGTACAGGAGGTTTTTCTATCTCAGGAGAACTAAGAGGTGTATACTCATACCCACCTGATTTTTTAATTGCTTCTAATTCAGCATCATTTGGTCCTACATTCATTGTACCTACAAGATGATCAACTTTAGATGCATACTCATCACTCATAATTGGATAATCCTCATCAAATGTTCCGTCTAGTATAGAAGCTGCTAGACTCCATGCATTTACCATTCTATCACTCCATGATGGATGAGTCAATACTTATGTCCATTATATTATAACTCATAGTTATTCTAGTTACATCACTTGTAAATGGATACACTGTATGTTTTAACTGTGCAGGGAATACAAATATGTCACCTGTTTTGGGAACTACTTTATAAGTCCCAGTGTACATATATCCTGAAGGTCCATCAATAAATTCTAATTGACCTGGACAAGGCATATTAGTCTTGTCCTTAACAGCATCAGATTCTTTTGCAATCTCTTCAGGAACATCAATCATTATAACAGAACTAAGTTCTCCACCATGAACATGCACAGGATTAAACTCATTCTTCTTTTGAAAATTAATCCAAGGACCATTACCACAATTAAAAGATACATTACCTATTGGTGGATCTGATTGTCCCAACATATCTTCCTTTTTCCTATCAAAACATCCTGCCAAGTAACTTAAAATATGTGGATAAATTTCTTTAACAAACCTTTCAGGATCAATCACACTCTGTAATTGATCCTCAATATTACCTGCTAAATCCCATCCAACATTTTCTGATTTATTCTTAGTGTCAACAGATGCATCAACAAGAAATTGTAAGAAATCCTCTGATATTACTTCATGCAATATCAGAGGACCAAATGGTTTAAGAATCATTTTCTTCTGCTAGATCTACATCTGCATCTACTTTATCATATAGATCAAGGAAAGCAGACTTAGTTTCTTCATCAAACCTATTAAGGCAAACTTGGATGGACTTCAACTTGTCACCCCAGATAGCATAAGCACGAATAATGTGAACTAACCTACGAGTACTGATGACTTCATCAACACCACCATCAAAGAATGTCTTACGAATGATGTCTGCCCAATCTACTAAATTTTTGCAGAAGTCAAGATCCTCACATTCTTGCTCAAGAATCTTTTGCTCAATAGCAACACTAGGATAAGACTGTTCAAATGTTACAGGGAACCTTTCTAGGAATGCTTCATTAAGAACATTAGTTCCTATGAACCTACCATCGTCAGATCCTTTACCCTTTGTATTGGCAGTTGCAATCACATTGAATCCCTTAGCAGGTGAAACATGCTTACCTATCTTCTTAAGGAATACGCCCTTGCCTTCAAGGATAGACTGTAAGCATAGGATCTTGTTAGATGCAAGATCAATCTCATCTAAAAGGAGTGTAGCTCCCCTTTCCAGTGCCTCGACAACTGGACCGTTATGCCATACAGTGCTCCCATTAACAAGACGGAACCCACCAATAAGGTCATCTTCGTCGGTTTCGATTGTGATGTTGACACGAATAAACTCTCTCTTAAGTTGAGCACATGCTTGCTCTACAGAGAAGGTCTTACCATTACCTGACAATCCAGTAATGAATGCAGGATAAAACACTTTAGACTTTATGATTTTTTTAATATCATTAAAGTTTCCAAATTTAACAAAGTTCTCATCGATCTCTGGAACAAGACTAGTCCTTTCTTCTTTTGGTTCAACTGAAGGTGCTTGATATGTTTTCTCTAGTGCTTCTGCTACTGTTAATGCCCATTTTCCACGAGAAGTTTTTGTGAAATTTGGAAGTTTATTAACACGCTTAGTAACGCTTTGTACTTGTACACCAAAGTGTGCTGCTGCTTCATTAATCTGACTGCTAGTAACTTCGTTACTATCATTTGTTAAAAATGAAACTAATTCTTCATTAGTAAATTTTGCTTGAAAGGGCATAATGTTGTCTCTTGTATGTATATATTATACTATTAAAAAAGGGGTCTTTCGACCCCTAGTGGACAGTTTGTTAAGCGACCATCTCAACGAATTCGCTTAATACTTTCTTATTCATCTTCTTACTGTTAAGAGATTTTTTGAAAGCAGATCTTATTTGTGCTTTAGTAGCATCTTCCTTAACTTCAAACTCAGTATCATTTGAAAGGTTAGTAGAAGATAGAACAAAGAATGAATCGTATCCTTGCTTCTTAATAGTGAATGACTTATGCTTTCTCCAATCAGCACGAGCACGATCTCTATCCTCAAAATCAGTAATGTAACGACTGAGCATATGGGAAAGATCTCTATTGCCAAGTAAACGGAATCCAACAAAGTTCACTTGAGGGAATGTTGCTTTAAGATCATCTAATAATACCTTAGTAAACTTAAAATAAACATCACTCAACCTACGAGTATATCCATTGTGTCTTAAGAAACAATTGCCACGAATTGACTTATGACGAACCTCTGCATGTTCTTCCCAGTGACGCTTAACAGATGCAGTTCTAGCAAGTGGACTTGCTTCTCCATCAGTTAGAATACAAACATTTACTTTTTCAACTCCAGTCTTTTTCTGGAAATCAGGAATAAGTTTATGAAGACAGAGTAATGATTCATTCAATGGAGTACCAGAAAGACCCAACCTTCTAGGAGCACCACCCATTCTACTAGTAAATGAATGAGCAATTCTCCAAACATTTTTCATTTGCTTATCAGATTCCTTAGAGTTGGTCTTACTACTAAGGAGATTCATTAAAGTAAATTCCCCACCAAGATATATCTCATCTTCTTTCTGTTCTTTCTTATCAGGTATATTTTCTATACCATAATGATACCACTCATTAGTGAATGCGTAAACCTCATATGGGATACCGACTTTGCGAGAAAACCATATCAAATTATACATCTGTTTCACTGTGTTTAGTAACACATCTGCCATAGAACCTGACCAATCTAGTACAAAGACCAAGCCATGATTCTTACCATCAGGAAGAACTGTAATCTTCTTAAAAATGTCATCATTATACTTGTACTGATGCAATTTTAAAGTATCAAGAACTCCAGTCTTAGAAGTAGCAGCACGAGCATATGCACTTGCTGACTTCTTCATCTCAAATTCCTTAACAAGATAATTAACTTCCTTAGCAGTTGACTTTTTAAAATCAGTAAAAGCAGTATCAGATTCATCCCACCAAGTCCTGAAATAAGAATCATCTCCATACATTTTATCCATATTCTCAGCAAACGCTGCCCATTCCTTCTCAACATATGAATGTATCTCACCAACAGGAATAACAGATCTATCAAGATCTATTTCAGGAAGACTCAAGTATACTGGTGGTTCTTGACCATCATGATACTTACCAGCAAGTTCTTGCAACTTTTCTTCTAACGATTCTACAGTTTTGGTTTCAAAATCATTAGCATGCTGACCACCTTGATGACCTTGCTCATAACTAGGAACATCTAAATCAGACTCATATGATTCTCTATCATCATCAAGATCATCTGCATCGAACTCAAGATCTTCATCCAATTCTTTTTCTTTATCACTCTCTTTTTCTGAAGGATCAAGATCATCCAATAACTGATTAAGATCTATCTGATCTATACTACCTTCCATATTAGATGCTTTAGCTTCTTGATCAGTATCTTGCTGACTCTGAATATACTCTGCTAGAGTACGAGCTGCTGCTAGAGCATCATTAAATGATTCAGTTCTACCAATAAGATCTACAATCTCTTTTTCTTTAGAAGAAAATTTAATATTTAAATATGCACCAACCTTATAATGTAGATTGATACGATCTGGGAAACTGAATTTAGATAGATCTTCACCTTTAGTCTCAAAGAAATCCTGCTCATCTAGATCAGAATAACCACGATTAAATGTTTTGTTTAGTCCAGCATAACGACGCTTCATCAACTTCTCAATTCTCACATCTTCTGTAATATTAACAAATGCCTTAGGTGTTTTCTTCCATTCCTCCTCAAGTTCCCATGAACGAGGATCTGTAAATAGAGCATGACCAACTTCATGTGCCACTAGAAGATCATATACATCCTCAGATTTAATCTTCCACAGTGGTAGGGTCAATACTCTGCGAGCAACATCGAACTGAGCAGTGGATACATCTCTATGCTCGATGATTAAATTCTCTGTCGCAAGTAGTTTTGCAAGTTTTCCTTTAATTTCGTGAAGCATGTGTCTCTCTTGTATAGTATCATTATAATACAAAAAAGAGGGTCGAAACCCTCAAGTGGACACTTTGTCAACTGTCACGGAATCATTAATGCACAAGACAGTCTCCAGAATGGTGTGTCTACTAGTATAGGCATGGCATCATGTAATTGAGAACCACCTTTATATGCAATAAAATCTCCAGGTTCAAATGTAAAGGTCTCTTCTTGGATCTGCAATTCTCCACCCCAAGACTTATCCCATTGTGGACTCAAGAATCCAACAATACTCCAACTATATTTTTTATCTCCAGTTCCATCTGTATGGAATAAAGGAATGTTACCTTTCCTTTGAGCATTAAAAACTACCGACTCTACATCATGTGTTGGTAATTCAAATCCATATTTATCTCTGATCTTCTGTTTAACATTGACCATCGTGGCAATCATATATGCAGCAATAAATTCTGAATGAATTCCAGTAGGATCTTTTGCAACAAACCTAGGGTATGCTAATTGTGGATTATCTGCATTAGCATAACCACCACCAATATGCCAGCATGGTGCATTCATTAAATGATCATAGACTTGCTTAATCTCAGTATAATCTAAGACATTCTTAGCGATGTAAACATCTTTCATAATTAACCTTCTACTGCTGTTTTCTTGGACATGTAAGAGAACCCACCTTTCTTAGTAAATTCTATCACAGTATTAAACTTATCTAACATATCAACCTTATGGGATATGACAAAGACATTAGAATCAGCAATAACATATCTTATAATCTTATTGAATTCTTCAGTCCCCACACTATCTAGGGAAGAATCAAACACCTCATCTAATATAAGAAGATTAGTGTTTGCAGAATTTTTAAACCTAGCAACCTCTCTCCAAGCAAAGAGAAGTGCTAGGTCTATACGCATTTTCTCACCCTCTGAAAAGGATGAGTATGTAAATCTATCATGTACTGGACTCTCAACAGTTTCAGTAAACTCTTCATCAAGTTTAAAGTTGATATAGAAATCCATCATCTGCAAGTAACGATTGACCTGCTGATTAATAAGAGGTAGATACTTCTTGATGATCCTAGACTTTACTCCACCATCTCTCAAAAGAGAGAAGGCAAAGTCATGGTATTTTATTTCTTCCTTTTTATCTACCAGTTCATCAAATGTCTTTTGAAGATCATCCTCGAATCTTTTTAATTTCTCATGTTCAGAATTTCTACCTTGAAGTTGCTTGGTAATAGTTTGAATTTCCTGTTGTATATCTCCTGTCTGTTTCTGGTATCCATTGATGCGAACATTGTTCTGAGAAATGCCATGCGTTAGATTCGTAATCTCCTTAGTTAAATTGGTGAAAAGACGCTCTCTTTCCGTTTCTTCATTTATCGACTCCTCAAGCTTTTTAAAGCCATCTCTGAGTTCCTTTGCTCTATTTTGAGCGTCTTCGATTTTATTTAGACGAAAGTTTTCTTCTATAGATTGTGTACATGTTGGACAAACTGTGTTCTCTGTAAAGAACTTATGTTCCTTTGTAATAGTTGATACTTTCTGAGATATCTTACCCTTAAGATTCCCTAGTGTTTTCAACCTTTTTACGGATTCACTAACATCTTTTATGTCTTCATTTTTAGTAACAATTTCTTCATTAATTTCTTTATTTTTACTCAATAATTCATCAACTTCTAAGTTAATATTTGTAATCTTTCCTTCTCTTTCTTCAATATCTTTCTTACCCCTATCCTCCAATTCTTTAAGAAAATCTTCTTGCATAAAAATCTTTTCTTTTATAGTATCCTTCTTCACATTCAGAACTTTAATATCATCCTTAGTATCCTTTATCTTTTCCTTAACAAGATTCCACATTGCAGAGAAAATTCTAATATCTAATAGATCTTCAATCACCTCTCTACGATGAGAAAGAGATAATTGCATGAATGGAATAAAGTTACTACTACCTAGAATAACAATTTGAGTAAATGACTTGTAGTTTAATTTCAGAATCTGCTCCTCAAGAATCTTCTGATTGATTCTATCGTCAGCTTCTTTATTCCGCATCTCACCATCAATCTCAATATCAAATATGTTCGGCTTGATACCACGACGAACCAAATATGATTTAGTACCTACTTTAAAATCAACCTCTACTAAAGTTCCTTTCTCATTGGTACTGTTAACCATCTGAAGTTTTGTAATTCTTCTATATGGTTTATTGAATAGCACAAAACACAGAGCATCCAACATTGTGGATTTACCTGCTCCGTTTGATCCTACGACAAGAGTAGTTCCCGTCTTGTCAAGTTGTATATTAGTCCACTGATTACCAGTGCTTAGGAAATTCTTCCAGCGAACCTTCTCAAATTTGATCATCCTCTAGTGGTGGCGGTACAACGATATCGTTAGGGGTAATTACTGTGTACTTATAATTATACATCTCACACGCTTTTATTGCAAGTGCCTCATCAATTTCTATAGCTCTCATACTAACTCCATGATCCTCTTGAACTTGCTGACAGTACCTTTCTGCATCATCTCCATCAGTAAAAATAAAGAGCACCTTATCTCCCATCTTATCCTTTACGGCATAAGCACCCTCCTGCTTTGCATTTTTTTCTGTCAGTAAGAACATTACTCAACTTCGGAAGCTTTTGCATATAAAATTTTAAACATATCCTTGGCACGAGATTTGTCCAAGTCATCTTCAGACTCATCAATATATGTATTCAAGATAGAAAGGGTGTTCTCCTCACTAACATCAACATCTTCATCACCATGAAGCCAACCATTATTATAATCAAAGTTCTCAACAATCTTCAATTCTTCAACATTAGAATTGTGTATTTTGTCAATAAACCTTTCAAATGATTTTGGATTAGACTTCTTCTTAACAATTACTTTAACTATCTTCCCTTCCAATTCAGTAGCATCAAACATCTGATATGGTGTATCCTCATAATAAACATTATAAAACATGCGATGGGGATTGTTAACTGGTTCTAATTCATAAGTCTCAGTATCAAAGAAATGAAACCCTCTATCATCTTCCACATCATTCCAATATATTTCATAGGGATTTCCAAGATAAAATACTTGACCATCATTACTACGAGTGTGATAGTGTCCACTAAAGACTCTATCAAACTTTTTCAATAGATCTATATCATACCCCCTTGTCTGTTGGAATCCTTTATATGGAGAAAACCCATTCAACTCTAAATGACCACAAGCAAGTTTAGCCTTACTAGACTTTATCTTCCTCATCATCATCTTCTCATTTTCCTTGTTTATCCAAGATAAAAATAAAAATTTGGTTCCTCCAATTGTATATTCAGCAGTGTCTCTGATAGGTATAATATTATTATACTCTCGTAATAATAAGTCAATAGTGTTAACTGTGTTGTTATTTTTGTAGTACGCAGTGTGATTCCCAACAATAGTGTATACAGCAATCCCCCTATCTCGCAACTTATCGAAATAGTTTTCCTTAGCCCATTTAAGAGACCAGAGATCAATGTTTCTCCTATTATCAAAAGTGTCGCCCATATCGATAAGAGTCGTGATACCCTCTCGATCAATCGCAGGAAAGAAAGTGTCGTCATAAAATTTTTGAAAGTATTCGTGAAAGTGTGTACTACCCTTTCTAACACCGAAGTGTTGGTCTGTTATAATTCCAATTTTCATAGAAAATTCTCCAGTGTACCTTGTCTAGAATTGACTCTATCTTGAATTAGAGTACCATACTCCTCATGTAATTCACAACCAATGTAATCTCTACTTAGAGATTTGGCAACCATAGCAGTTGTTCCTGATCCCATAAATGGATCTAAAATAATATCACCTTTCTCACTACCAGCACGAATGCATGGTTCAATAAGATCAGGTGGATACACTGCAAAGTGTGCTCCCTTATATGGTTTGTTAGTTATACTCCAAACAGACCTTTTATTCTTTGTTGGATATGATTTAGATAACCCCGAATGTGGTTGTAATCCTGTACCTTTATTGTGATATTTTCCCTTAGTTCTATCACGAGTACCCCAATCTTTTGCTGGTTCTTTAATTGCATTATTATCATAATGATAATTTCTACTCTTGCTTAAAAGAAAAATATATTCATGTGACTTAGTACATCTATCCTTCACACTTTCGGGCATTGGATTAGGCTTATGCCATATAATATCCTGCCTTAGATACCATCCATCTGCTCTTAATGCAAATGCTAACATCCACGGAATACCAATTAGATCCTTCTCTTTTAGTCCTTCTAATTTTTTTGCTCTTCTATTGCATTGATCTGGAAGATCCTGCTTATTACTAGCAACAGTTTGCTTTGGCATTCCTCCCTTTCCTGGTCTATAATTATAATAACTATCACCTATATTTAACCATAATGTACCATCATCAGATAGACATTCTCTCACACTACGGAATACTTTTACTAGGTTTTGAATATATGCTTCTGGACTATCTTCTAGACCTATTTGATCTTCCTCACCTCCATAATCTCTCAACCCATAATAAGGTGGAGAAGTAACACACATTCTAGGTTTATCACATATACCTATAGAAATATGACTCTTTAATGTATCAAGTGTTTGAAGACAATCTCCATATAAAATAGTATCCCTCATACAAAATCCTCTATAGAAAAGATACTGCACAATTCCAGTCCTTCCCTTTCCATTGCTTCTAACCCACCTTCCTGCCTGTCTACGATAGTTATAACACGATTTACTTCATATCCTATATCTCTAAGAACTCTGACTGCCTTAATCGAACTACCACCTGTAGTAACAACATCTTCCAATACAGTAATCTTACTTCCTTTTGGTGGCAATGGACCTTCTACTTGAGATGCAGTTCCATGACCTTTAGGTTCTTTACGAATAATTAAAGCATCAAGAGTAGAGAAATAATCAGAATCTGTAGATGCCATAGCAACACCACTAACTAATGGATCTGCTCCTAGAGTAAGTCCAGCTACTGCTACAGAATCCTTTTCTACTAATTCAAGTAAACAATAACTGGTTAATGTTAATCCTTCTCCACTAAGAATAACTGGTTTGCAATTAATATAGTGCTCACTGAAATTACCAGAAGAAAGAAGAAATTCTCCTTTCTTATAGGCTTTCTCCTTAAGCATTTTTAATAATTCGTCTGTCATTTCTTTTCTTTAGATCGATTTATAAGTGAGATGAATTTATCAGCAGCAAATGTACCGCCAAGACATACATCTATTTCATCACCATCTTTCCAGTTCTCAGTACCATCCTTCTTAGTATGTGCTAGAGCAATAGTTAAATCATCAATGATTTTCTGTGTGATCTTCATGTATTCAATACCCAGATGAGTCTAACAACCATACCCACAAATAAAATATAGTAGGTCCACATGATCCACATACCAATTTTATTGTGCCTACTACCTCTGACATATGGATGAGCACCAGTAGGACCACTGTCCCAACCTGCTTGCATGTAATCTTTAGTGGGAATTTGTTTCCTCATTTTTTCCTCCTTGGTACTTGGATTGTCCATGCTGGTGATACTAGATCAACCATTTCAAATTGCTTCTTATTCTTTTCAATATCATTCAACATTTTTTCACGACCAGGTTCAGGTTGTATCTCACCATAATGATTCTCATCCTTATCAAGATACTCAAGGATTGCCTGATCCACCATACCATATAGAGTATCAAATGTAAGACTATACTTAAGGGAATCACCAAGTTCTTCTACATTCTCTTCGGATAGTTCCTCACCTAAGAATGCTGAACGAATTGCTATTAGTTCATTAAGATCTATTCTGATCTCATTTGTTCTATAGATTGCCATTAGCGATTGGAATTGCGATACTGAATGTTATCTTTAATAGTATTATAGTCGGAAGCACTACCTCCTGCACCCTCTTCTACAACCATGACTTGATCATATCCCGTCTTCTCAATTATCTTGGTCTTTATTTCTAATTGCTTTTTCTCTTTCTGAATCCTACGAAGGAATGCATAATATATGATCTGAGTAAAATAAGCAAAGGGGTTACTAGACTTTGCTGGATTAAAATTATGAATATACTGTACGCAATTTTCTATGCCATCACCTATCATATCTTCTCTGAACATATAGTTCACAAAATTTGGTTTGTATGAAAGGTGTGTTGCTATCTTTAAAAAGCAATCACCTAAGTAATTACTAATCCGAGGAGGTTCTAAACCCTTCTCTTTAGCAATAGCACATTTTTTTCTATAGACAACCATTGCCTCTAGAAGCTCTTTATTATTCACATAATGATCGGATCTCTTTCTAGGCATATGGGTGATGTCTCATGTAGGTATTATAGCACAGCTTGACAAAAGATCAAATCATGAGTATGATAACTCTGTCGGAGTTCAGAAGGATTGTACTTAAGTATCTGTTGCTATTCCTACTGTCTTATTCTCCTGTGGATCTAAAGCATATATTTCTTCTAGTTTTCTTTTAGCTTCTTTAACGGTTCCTTTATAGCCCATTTTTTCTGACGGGCGAATTTTTTTTCCTTTTTTAAATATAGGACCATATTTTTGTTCTAATTTTTCTGATAAGTAATTACAATAATATTCTATCATGTCATGAGATTCATCAATCTCAGTCATCGTAACAATTTTATCTAATCCTATAATATAGAAATCATCATTAGGAATATGTAACCAAGGTTCTACTCTTACGAACGACCCCCGTGCTCCGTGGATGACTTGTATAACAACTGGGTCTTGAAGTATTAAACTATCTGGTGCTTCTTCATCAGTAGTTACTATTGCAAAGAGCTCTTCCCCAGTAACTAATTTAATACTGCTATAAAATTCTTCGTCATCATTCATAATTTTTTTCCTCTTAAATTTATGGTTATCATATCATAGTTAAAATTTTCTTCTTTATAGATTTTAATTCTTTCAATGAGATGATTCAAAGTGTAATTTCTAGTTGATTTGTATGTACAATCATCGGCAATATCATAAAGAGTTGCCTTCACTTTGCCTTTTCCCTTTCTAAGAACTCTCCCAATGGATTGGAGATTTCTAATTCTGGACTTGGAGGGACTGGCGAAGATGATGTTGTGCAACCGCTTAATGTTAATACCAGTACTGAAAGTACCATAAGACGCAACGATAATAGCATTGTTTTCTTCCTCAGTTATAGAACGACAGAGTTCACGATTATCGACATCTATACCACCGTGGATAAAAAAGGTCTTACGATCATCTTCTCTATCATTATTTATCTTATCGAAAAGTATTCGGCCATGATCTTCTACCCTAGCAAATAGGACAAGAGTGTTGCCTTCTAGATCTAATGCTAGATTTTTAATAAAATTATTTCTACGATCATGACTAATAAGGTAGTCTATTTCATCCTGATAACAAGTAAATTTTATTTCATCATGCTTTAACAAAAGAATCTTTGCTTGTAGTTTTGCCAGATACCCCTTATCCATCAACTCATCGGTACGAATAACTTTATAAGATGGACCAAACAAGCCTTCAAGTACCCATTTATGAGTTTGCGTACCACTAAGTGTGCCAGTGAATCCAAATCTATATTTCGCCAGATGAAGTTTTGTCATGATTTGTGTCAATGACTTTGCTTTAAATAAATGTGCCTCATCTCCTATAACAACTTCAAATCGTTCAAAATATTTCTTCTCAAGTTTATAGATAGATTGCCAAGTAGTAATAACAACAGGAGCCTTTGCTTCTTTATCCCTACCAGCATATATTCGTTGACAGTATGAATCAGCGTCCCATCCATATTCCGAGAAGTCCTTATGCATCTGCTCTACCAGAGATGTCGTTGGTACAACTACAAGGATATTTTTCCGTTGCTCTGCGAAGTAGCGAACTACTGAGTAAATCATCAAAGATTTGCCAGAGGCAGTGGGGCTTATCACTAACCTTCTATTGTGTCTTAGAGCATCGTATACTCCCTCAACTTGGTATTTCCGTGGTGGATGGTTTGAAATACGATTGATATATTCTTTAACACCCTCTAATGAAATCATTTCATTGAGTTCAAAAGGAGTACCAAAATATTTGCTATCTATAAATTCATATTCATATCCAAGTCTATTACAGAAAGAAACTAATTTATCTAATAACCCAACATACAGTTCCCTAGTATGAGTTGAAAACAAACGAATCTTACCATCCCAATATCGTTTCCGATATTGTTTCATATACTGTGCTCCTTCTATATCAAAAGAAAAATGATCTGCTAACTCTTGATATACATGTGGTTCAGATTCAATTTTAAGAAAAACTTCGTTCTTCTTTGATATGACAAGTTTACTCATTACTATCCTGCTCGGAAGTTGTGCCAATCAATAATATTTTTTAACTGATAACTCCTATTACCTACTTGCTTAATTATATCCTCAAGATAGGTAAGCATTACATCGTAGTATTTAATTTTTAAAGTAGTCTGCTGAACTTTATCATCAGCATCCATATATCTTTTTATAGCATCCTTCTTTCTTACTTTATAAGGAAATGGTTCTTTCTCATAAACTTCTGGATCTGCTTTACCAGCATAATAATTCCATCTGTCTAAACGAACTTTACTATCTACAGTTATAGATCTCTCTCTAAGTAATTTTATATTATTGTACAGGTCAAAATACTTTGCATGAAGAGAGGGTATCTTTGCTGCTTCATCATGTAAATTGTCTTGATCAATCTGTGCGTCTTTCGACCACATACTTTGTATAGTTTCAAGATCCATAAATTAGTCTTCAACTTCAATCGTATAGAACAGATACTTGAATGTTGCAGTAGCTGTAAAGTATGTATAATCGTTATCGGTGGCAGTAAATTGTAAGGAACTCAGTGCTACTGGGAATAAATCTCTAAATTTCACACGAGCACTTACATTAAAATTACTATTCAGGATCGATAATGTACCATCACTATACTGCTGTTTTACATCTCTAGAACCATCCTGTTGTGTAATCAACTGTTGAAACTCATCAATACTTTCTGGATAACCTAAACCATATATCCAGTTATGAACTTCCAAATAATTACTAAGATTCTCATCAACAATAAAATCAAGTGTTAGATCTTCAAACTCAATGTTATCTCCAGGAATATCAATCTTTTTCAAGTAGTTTCCAACAGAAGGAGTTGGTAAAGATATACCAGGAATCTTTGCACTATTCGAGAAGAAATCTACCTTAGGTGTCTTGACAATATTGAATTTAAATCCAACAGGTGACAAATAATTCTTATTTGCAACTTGCTTACTAAAAAACGAATTAGACATTACTACCAGACAACTATCATATATATTTATTTAACTGTGAGGGAAGGAGTCGAACCTTCAAGTCCCGCCAGAGACACTAGTTAAACAGACTAGAGCGTTTACCGTTTCGCCACCTCACAAAGAAAGCCCTATTTAAGGGCTGAGATGAGACGAGTAATCCCGATTCCACCACCACTTCTGGGGAAGAAATCAAAGGAGAGAAAATCTTCTAGTTCTTTCTCCACTCTACTTCTACCAAACTTATCAATAATAAGTTGAGCATATCCACCATCTGATATGGTGTAGAAAGTATTACGCATTTGATCCTTGTCGGTACTCCTTTCAGCACTACCGATAGTTTCCATGCCACCTAAGATAACATCAATCTTTCTACTGGTTCCATCATCGTTCCTAGACATATTCCAAAAAGGTGATGTCCATTCAGGGAAGTCAGTAATCATACCAGTTCCAATTTGTTTTTCATGATCATGATCTAATTCCTTAGTATCATAATCCTTAGCCCATTTATCATAGGTTTGTATAGAAGAAGAATCCAATTTTATTCCTAACCAGTCACACAATTCAATCTCCATCTTCTGAAGTTCATCCACACCTCCCTTCATCTCAAACTCAAACATGGGGAAGATGGTCTCGTGTCTACCTGGTACAGGGTTAGGTTCTGCACGATATGAAGTAGAAACACAAAAAAATCCTTCTACTGAAGGATTGGAAAGGAGTTCGTGTTCTAACCACATCTGACCTGTTTGTGGTAGTGGCCAAATATTACCACCATAATTGTATGATGCTACTGTTTCTGGATCTTCACAAGCAGCAAGGATACTTAAACGATTTTGTGTGTGAACCTCAAAGAAATTTTTAGATAAAAAAAACGACCTCAATTTGGTCGTGACATCTGTAAAATCTTGTGGGTCAATCAGACTTGTCATTATTATAAGTCAAACTAGTTTATTTAGCATAAAAAAAAGGCATCCGAAGATGCCTTTGTGTTGAGTATGTAATATCTTTGAATTACATAAGGTTCTTAACAACAGTACGCTGATAGTAGCGGTTGCTGTTAGAAGTGATACGACCCAATCCTTGAGCTGTTCCTTCTGCAAATGGGTTGGAAACAAGACCATAGCGTGTCTTGAAGCCAATTTTTGGCTGGAAGGTTCCGTCGTTGACGGCTCTTACCATCTGTAGTGGTACATATGGGCAGTAGAATAATCCAGCGTCATAAGGAGATGTTCCCTTATAACCAACAACATAGTACTGGTTAGCAGCACTGTTTGCTGAGAATGGATCAATATAAACTCTATACTTACCATTGATTGTTCCAGCAAATGTGTTGCCAGTGTCATCAACTTGTAGGTTAGCGTTAAGAGCAGGTGTGTAATCAAGTACACCAGCCATGGTTAGAGCAGATGCTACATCAGCACTTGTCATGATGATGTTGCCCTTTCCACGACGAGTCCTTTGTGCGATTCTGTTGGCATCTCTTTCGATGTTAAACAGAAGACCCTTGAACTTCTCAACTGACCAACGACCATTACTGTCAACATCTAGATCGAAGAATCCAGCGTTGGCAACATTGACCTGTGATCCTGCTTCAGCAGTTTTGTATATTGTACGAATAACTTCTCTGTTAATCTCTGCAAGAATCTCGCTAGAAAGAATGTTAGCAAGTTCTGCTTCAGCGTTAAGACCATGAATTGCACGAAGGTCTTGAGCAAGCTCCATGCTGTACTCTGCCTTTAAAGCACGAGACTTAGCAGTAACAGTAACTTTCTCGATGGAGAATGCCATCTCGTTGAAGTCACCGTTGGTTCCGTCGCCTAGGGCTTCAGAATCACCAGTCGCCATACCTTGACCTAGTGAATACTGTGCCTGAACAGCGTCAGATGCAGTTCCTTCTAGGATAGCAGGGTTAGTTCCACGCTGAGTTGAAGTAGAACCGAAACCAACTGTACCATCATCGTCAGTAGCAGCAGTGTAATCACCCTGAGTTGCCTGACCAATGTTAGTTCCAGCCTTGTTAGCAGAGAATGCAGAATCTGGTTCGTTGAAGAAGGACTCTGTTCCTGACTGATCGGTGTAGCGTGAACGCATTGCAAAGATTAGTCCAGTAGGACCATTCATTGGCTGAACGCCAGCTAGTTCATAAGCAACTAGATTCGGCATACTTCTGCGAATCAAGCTGATTAGAACTGGGTCGAAACCTGCAGTAGGACCAGCAGGGGTACTACCACCACCAAATGCACCAGAAGCACCTACAGCGTTACCACTGTTTGTAGGAGCTGCTTCTGAAAGCATTCCGTTTCCAGTTTCAAATGCTTGTTGTTCTTTTAGAAAACGCTCTTGGTTTTCAAGGAGAACCGCCGTTGTTGATCGTCTGTGGGAATCCTTAATAGGATCAACCCCATCAGCATCGAGAAGTGGACCCCACTTCTCCATTAATTGTTCTGCGTTGTACATTTTAGTACGGGGAATAAGTGTTTAAATTTGCGGAGTTATTTGGCCATTCCAAGGGCCTTAAGATAGTTACTCATTGACTCTGTAGTTACAGAACCAACACCCTCGGCAGTCTCACCCTCTGAGAGAGTTTCGACTTTATTGGTGGAGCTCTTTTCACTTGGGAAGTATGATTCCTTAAGTGTAACTAGCTTCTCACGATATGCTTTTTCACCCTCAAACTCAACACTCTCAGACAACGATGCTAACTTTTCTTTTTGTGTTTCAGCAAGTCCTTCGGCTACTTCATTGAAAATTCCATCTGCTGTAGATTCGCCAAGGCGTTTGTTGAGAGAAATGTTTGCTTCGATCTGCTCGTTAAGTCTGGATTCCATTTCATCTAATTTGGAGACCATGCTCTCCAGTACATCATATTTGTCGTCAGGGATTGATACATAATGATCTTCAAAAAGACTCTTCATTCCACTAAGGAATGATTCTGTCATTTCTGTCTTGAGTCCATGCTCTACTTCGATCTTGTTCTCAGACATCCACTCAGAGGAGACATACTCCAAATAAGCGTCTGTTCTTTCAACAAGTTCAGTCTTAGTAGACTCAAGTTGTTCGGACATTGTTTTTTCAAACTCAGCCGTCATCTCTTCTTTAACAGCATTGACCTTAACGGTTACTGCTGCCTCAAAGATTGTTTTGGCTTTTGCTTGGAACTCTTCAGATAGCTCTTCGCCACCGAATAGTGCAGCAAGATCTTCTTCGACATCCACAGTAGGTGCTTCCTCTTTAGGTGATTCAGACACTACTTCGTCCTCTTTGGATGGGGATGGGTCTTCAGCAACTACTTCTGCTGAATCTTCTTTAGCTGGCTCGTCGCCTTGCTTAAGAACTTCTGTACCGATAGACTGCATTGCGTCTGCCTTACCAGCACCTTTGTTGACGATATCTTTTACCGTCTTGATTTTGGGTTCCTTAAGCTTAGCTGATGAATCATCTGCCTTATAGTTCTCAGGAGTTGGTCCTCCTAAGTCTTCATAAGAAGCAGATGCTCCAGGAGAGGTTGAATCATCAACCTTCTTCATACCGTCGCCAGCCTTCGCACCCCTTGTTACAGGATTTTCCATTTCTTGTAATTCCTTAGCGGACATTTGTGAACTCTCCGATTAGATCTTGATATAATCTATGTTTATTTATAAAATATTAGAGATTTGATAGGAAGTTTTGGAACAATCCTAGCTTATTCTCCTCAAGCTGTTTGTTGTCAACCATAGTATTGACTGCCTTATATGTTTTTGCTGCCAATCTTTCTCTTACTACACCACCATCCCATACCCAATCCTTTCCTTCCATAATACCTTGTACAAAGGCATCGGGTGCGGATGGATCAGCTACAATATCAGCAGCAGTTGCAAGATGAAAATCGTCAGAAACAACTTTAACACCTTCGTTATTAGTAGTAAGTGTACCAAGACCACGAGAAGAAACTCCTAGCTTGACACCCTCATCAATCAGACTCTTTGCAATAACACCCATTGGAGTGTTAAGAATTTTTGCCTTACCAATAAAATTAGAACCATTCTCTTTAAGTGAGACGATCTTATGAGAGACCCTATCGAGGTTTACTGTTGGACCATCGGGATGACCCAATTCTCCAAGAGCACGACCACCCTGAACAAAACTTTCGTTGTACCTTTCGACTTCCTTACGGAGAGTTTGCATTGGGTACATACGACCATTACGATTCTTCAAGTCTCCTTGAAGGAAGATACCTTCAATAAACATAGACTTTTTACCGCCTCGCTCTTCGACGATAACTTCTACATTTTCGATTTCTTCTGTAATGAGTTTCATGGGTTTAATTAGTAAATCCTACTTTAACACCTTTGACATCAGCACCACTAGCAAATACTGTGAATGCTGGTTTCTTTTCTAGAATTTCTGCAGTACCTGCTTTGAGTGTGAATGTTCCCACTCCAGTACCACCTCTAGATTCTTGAACGGTGATTACTCTGTCTGCAGCATTGGCATTATAAAGACGAACACAAGTTGCTTGGGTAAAACTTACCCCAGTACCAGCCGTAGTTGGTACACTAACCTCGTCTGAACCGAGTAGTAATAATCTATTCGACATTAGGCTCCTCTTCTGCTGTTGCTACTTCAGGGGACTCTTCACTTTCAACACTTCCAAAAAGACTAGCTGCTGCATCGGGACGGGTTGCGTCTACTTTGCCAGCTGCTTTTGCATATAAAAGGTCTTTGATCTGGTCGCTAATATCTGCTGCGGAATTACCCGAAGCGATCATATTGACTAGTTCTTCCATCACAATAAAATCAGAGTTATAAACTTATTTATTAGCGTTTATATTTCCCCTTCCCCAGATTTAGGTAACTTGGCTGCTGTTTGTGGTTTTTCAGGTCCAGGGGGCAGTTCTGGTTGACCTTGCATACCAGGACCAAAAGCTGCCTGTTCCGCACCTGAACCATCAGGAGCCATACCCATTGCAGCACCTTGCTCGAATTCCAACATCTGTTGGTTCGGGTCTGGTAAGACTCCCTTAGCTATTTCATCTTCTATCTGTTGATCTATTTCGACAATCTCTTGATCTCTCTGACGGAGTACTTGTCTTCTGATATATTCAGTAGAATAGTAGCGACCAGCATAAGGTTCAATCATTCCAAGAAGTCCTAAACGACCTTCTAATAATTCCTTATCTTTAAGTTCTGCAAAATGATTGTCATATAAGAAGTCAAACTGTATATGCTCATTCATTACCTCCCAGTCTTGAGGAGTAATAATATTCTTAAGAAGTAATTGTGTTCTTAATAGATCTAATAATAAATTAGCAAAACGCTTACGCAATCTACCAACAAACTTACTAAACTTAAGTTCGTCTCTTAGTATCTCTGATGATCTACCTAGATTAAATCCATCTCCAGAACCAGCAATTCTAGACTCAGGAATTGCTAATGATCTATAAAGTTTCTTCTGGAAGTATTCAATGTCTGCTAGTTCTCCTAGGTTCTGTCCACCAGGTAGTGTAGTGATTTCAGTTCCTCTACCACCTTCACGACGAGGAAGCCAGAAATCTTCTAGCATACTCATCATTCTCTTGTCGTCTCTTATCTCACCACTATTGGAATCATATACCAACTTGTTACGATAACGCATCATAACTTCACGCAGATACTGTTCTGCCTTTACCTTAGGTAAATTACCAACATCAATATAGAATATCCTCCTTTCTGGTGCTCTTGATAACCTGTAGATAACAAGACTATCCTCAATCATTCTAAGTTGATTAAGTGCTTTAATTGCTTTGTGAAGATATGATAATCCAGTTCCTTTATTTCTATCTACCAATCCAGCAGTACAAAATGCTACAGAATCTTTAGAAAGTTTAACACCCTTTAATGCAGATCCAGCACCTGCTACACCAATGTTGGTTGGATACTGTGCCTTTGGTGTGTATAGAAAATACTCTTCTATTTCTGGAAAGTATACTTTGTCATTCTCATGCACATTTTGCATGTTGAATAAGTTACTCTTATCATCCTTCTTCTTCTCTTTACGCACATAACGCATTTTGAGAGGATCGATATATCTCAGTTCCTGTAAACCCTCTTCAGGTTTTTTAATGTCTATTACTTTATTGTAATATAATCTTCCATCTACATACCAATTCCTAAAAATCTCATGACTTTTTGTGTCGAAATCAAGAAGATCTTTAATATGTTTAAACTCGTCTCTAATAATATTCTTAATACCATCTGATGCATTAAGATTCTCCAAGTCTATTTCTACAGGAGAATCATTAGTATCAGATACAATTGCTTCGTTAACAACATCTTCAACAGCATTATCCACTTCTGGATGTAATGCCATCTCACGGTATTTTCTAATCAGTTCATGTTCTGTCTTGTAGATTCCTTCAAGATCTACAACCTGACTAGAAAAACCACCCTGAATATAATAGTCAACCCCCGCCTCACCTGTTGGTGGGATGGGGGAAACTACACCCTTGGCATTCTTTTCTTCTTTATCCTCAATTGAGAAACCAAATAGTTTCGCCATTACAGTAGTCGTCTAAGATATATTTCTATTTATTAGACCACATCTCCACCGTTTCCAGCAGCTTCCCACCACTGAACTTGTAGAGTAACTGTAAACTCTTCGATACTATCAGGTTGATCGTATGAAAGATCCTGTTGAGATATGTTAGTTGGGAACACACTATAGAACTTATATGTTCTAAGTATTGGTATGTTCTGTGCAGACTCCTGTGAATTTGGAGAAACAGCAGATCTACCCAACTGATAAACAGAAGCGTCTCTAGTGTAATCTGCTGGATTTGTATTACCAGAAGTGTCTGAGACTTTTGCCATTGAGTTCATCCATCTTTCAAAGGAAGAACGAATAGCGAAATCTGAATCGTTGATAACTGAGATTGTCCACTCATCAAATGTTCTGTCTCCAGCGATCTTAAGAACTCGACCTCTGAATGGGACATTGATTGGTGTTATGTTAGATGCTGGTAGTGCAGCAGCTTTTACTAGGAATCTAGATTTTGCATCTAGATCGTTGACACTTGCGTCAACTACTCCATCTGGAAATGCAAGAACCACCTCAAACAGATTAGGTCTTGCAATACCACCCGACAATCTCGACTTAAATTTGTCGATTGTCCTATCGGCGGTCTTTGGGGGATTTTGATTAGCGATAGCCATTTAATGTTTACCTCTGGGTGTTTATAAAGATGTTGAATCAAACTCTACCAATAACTTCTTCAAAGCTAACACCTGTGCGTGTAGCAACGAAGGTCAGACCAATAAAGTTGATTGATCTGGAAGGCTTCACATAAATGTCAGCAACAAATTCATTGTTGTCGATAATCGCAGCAGTGTTATTTGTTTCATCGCAAGTAACGATGAAGTCTGTTATACCTCTCTTGGATTGTACATCTCTTAAGAAAGGTTCAACGATATTGATGAAGTTAATCCTTGTTATCTCATCGTTGAATTCAAAGAGTTGGTCTTTAGCAGCAGCAGCGATTGCTTTTTCTAGGAAGATAAAGAGACGACGAACATTAATTCTATCGAATGCTGATGCTCTACCAAGACCTGTCTTATCACCGAATAGGATGATACCAGCACCAGGTGAGAAGATGACTGGGTTTACTCTAGCAGAGTAAAGCTTGTCTCTTTCTACTTGGTTTGGATTGTATGCCAACTTAACAGCATTGAGGATTGGTCCTCTTTGTGTTCCGCCTGGTGAGAACCAAGGGAAGTTGTTAATATCGTTTCTAGCACAGACTCCAGCAATGTCACCGTTTAACGGTACATAACGGAACTGCTTACTAAAGCGATCATACATGTACTTATAACCACTATCAAATATTGCATAAGAAGAAGAGGTTATCGCTGAGTAGAAACTTGTTACTGCAGATGTGATTGTATCTGACTTAAGTGTCAAATCTTCTCCATCTCCAGATGTGACTAGGAATGATCCTCTCCAAGGAGAAACACATGCCACGCAATCTTTTCTAAGTTCAGCAACAGCAATCAACTTATTAGCAAGTGCTTGAGTTTCCTCTTTGCCATGAGCACCTGACCCCTGAATAAGAAAATCTAATTCATAAGCGTCTTTGTTTGAAAGAAGATCATATCCCGTAGAAAGATCTCCAACTGTTACTTTAAGAGCATCGGTTGTATCGATACTTGTTTTTCCACCGTAATCTTTACCACCTGCAAGATCTACTACATAATTTCCAATAGAAGCAAAGGAAATATTCTCTGCATCCTGATCCCATGCCACATCAGACTTAGGATCAAAATCTGCATCTAGATCAGTAGTAACAACTCCTGCTGGAGCACCACCACCAAATATATTGTCGCTACCTACTTCAAGAACTTTTCTCCAGTACTGTGCATTACCTACAGAGTAGATTGCATCTTTGGCTTTAGAAGTAGCGTTAAACTTGTCGAGAAGAGTACCTGCATTACCAGTGACCTTACCTGAATCATCGTAGACAACTACATGAACTTCATCATTCTTCGCATTTCTTTCTTTTGCGTAGTTAGAAGTTCCTGGTCTATCAGCTAAGTTACTCCACCAAATTTTCTCTCCATCCTTTAATGTGATGTATTGGCTATCAAACCAATCTTTTTCTCCAGTATAGTCAAGAGTACCTGGAGCAAATTCTTGTGCAGCAATATAACGAGCATCACCAGCAGTGATACCAGCACCAGTCAAAGCACTCAAGAAAGCAGGAGCACCAAAACTAGATCCGTAAGAAACATTACCTGCTTGCCAACCATGTTTGCCACTACCTACAGATGACTGAACATGAAGGTGAATACCACCACTTGCATTACCTGTTTCGCTAAATGCGTAAACTCCACCAGGTGTGTAGTCTACTGAAGTTTCAGTACCAGCAGCACTTATATGTGATACAACTTTAACTGAGACTTGACCAGATCCTACCTCAGTAATGACACCTTTAAGATATCCATCTAGAACTGAAGTTGAACCAGCACCAGCAATAACTGTATTATCAGGAATTGCCTGTGTTACACCAAGACCAACTGTAAGATCAATTGGACTTAAACCATCAATATATCCTGCAACAGCAGCAAGACCACCATTAGCAGTTGAGGAGAAACCTAAAACAGAAACTGTAGCAATACCAGTCAATACTTGATCAGCAAGACCGTCGATCATTCCAACCTTAAGACCGTTTGCCCATGACCCAGGACTCTTAGCAGCAACTACAACATTAGAAATGTTGTTCTCTGCATATCCTTTGGTCACATAATCGTCACCACTCTTAATGGTTATACTAGAAGCAGTACCTGCAAATGCATTCTTAAGTCCAGATTCATTTGAACGAACTACTTGTAAAACTCCACCATATGCAAGATAGGATGAAGCAGTTAACCAATATTCGTAATGGTTATTGTCCCTGTAAGGTGAACCGAAGGTATCAAGAAGATCCGCTTCTGTTTCTATTAGGGTTGGTTTTTCTACTGGTCCTTTTGCAAAAGGAGCCACTAAACCACCAGCTTTAGTAGATGTAGGATCTACTCTACCGTTGGTTAGGTCAACTTCCTTAACAATAATTCCAGGAGATGCTAAATTTAGCGGCATCTTTTTCTCCTCGGTGAATTCTAAATTCCTTCAATTATTTATTGTTTAGGGTGTTTTCATCGGGGAAACAGTGGGTGAACTACCAGTCGGGGTAAACCCAATTACCAGCATCTTTCTTTCTTTTAGTAAGTACTCTTTTTATTGTACACATCTTACATTCATAAGAATATGATGATGCCAAATTTCCTCTATCTTTATGTGTCTTATAAAAATCTGTCAACAAGTCTTTAACTTTACCACAAACTCTACACTTTCGTTCTTGAAGAACTAAATGACCTAAATCGAATTCTTCTGTGAAGTCCATTCTTTTAAGATCCAACTACTAGAGTTTTGTTTATGTGTTCCACCAACCCCAAATGCAAATTGCACTCTAGGGTCTTTATCAAACGCATCAATCTCAGGTATATTATCTTGTGTCCTATCTCCACCATTAGCAAATAGAACATCATCAAATAATACTAATGCCTGTTTAATAAGAGACACAGAACTATTATCATCATCATTAAATGCTACGGCACTGTCAACCATTCTCAATTCTTTAATGACTGCCAGTCTTTCTTCTAAAGGCATAAATGGTTTGCCCTTCTTTCTAGTTAGCCATTCATCAGAGTTCAATCCTACTATAAGAATGTCTCCTAATTTCTTTGCTTCTTTAAAGTGTTCAATGTGTCCACTGTGGATAGGGTCAAATCCACCACTAACAATAACAACTCTCATTAATAATAATCCCACATGTAAGACATGTCACCATATGTAGATGACATCTCTTTATCTACAGTCCATTTAGTACCTTCATCATCCACAAATCCTTCTTCATCAGTCAGTCCATCACTAATAAATCCAAATGGAGCCATGTCTTGCTCAATCTGATCTTTCTGTTCTTCATAGATTCTCTTACGAACATCATTGTCCGTCATTTCTCTGAAGTAATCTTGAGCAACTAACCATGCAAAAATAACTAGGCACATTGCTAAGTCATCGTGACAACCTTCTTCTGCCTCCCATGATTGTTTCTTCTGAATGAAAGTAGTTAACTCTGATATTATATCATAATCTTTTGTTTCTAACTTATCCTCTTCAATCAATGCTTTTAAGTTAGAGCAACCAGTTTTCTTAACTGCTGCTGTCATTCTCACTCCCATCTGCGTCTTCTTACCAGAGAATCCAGATCCAACTACTTGACCATTTCTACCTCTCATAGAACACATAAGAACATTTTCATATTC